>Ga0214923_10008396_pt1 | contig 11011 bp, 10 predicted proteins | sample LL1510_MetaG_FD_177993 | JGI IMG/M metagenome (GOLD analysis project Ga0214923, IMG submission 177993) | Freshwater microbial communities from Lake Lanier, Atlanta, Georgia, United States - LL-1510 | ecosystem: Environmental > Aquatic > Freshwater > Lake | place: USA: Georgia | collected... | reverse complement strand
TTTGATAAAATTTGTTGCAAAAAATAACAAATTTAACAAATTTTTCAAAAAAAAATATTTTTAAATTGTAAAACAACTTCCAAAATTCAAAAAAAAGATCGAGAAATAAAAAAAAATGTGTGTGTGTGGAATTTTTTTTTTAAAAACTTAAATTCTCTAAAAAAGTTTTAAAGTTTTAGAATATTTTTAAAAAAAGTTTTAAAGTTTCAAAAATATTTTTAAAAAAGTTTCAAAAGTTTTAAAAATATATTCTTATAAAAATTTAAAAGATTAAGAATTCTAAAGAACGAGAATTTTAAAGATGGAGATTTTTAAAAGATCGAGAACGAAAATTTTAAAGATTTAGATTTCTAAAAGATGGAGATTTCTAAAGATCGAGAATTCTAAAAGATGGAGATTTCTAAAGATCGAGAATTACAAAGATGGAGAATTACAAAGATGGAGAATTTTAAAAGATGGAGAATTCTAAAAGATCGAGAATTCTAAAAGATTGAGATTTTTTAAAAAAGATTGAGATTTTAAAAAAAAGATTGAGAATTTATAATTTTAAGGTGGAAGCGGTTAAAAAATAATGTTTTTTTATAAGTTAATTTCGTGGTTAATGAAAAAAAAATATTTTATTTTTTTAAAATGTAAAACAAAGATGAAATTGTGGTTATAAAAAATAACAATTTTTTTGTGGTTGATTTTTAAGGTGAAAAATCATATTTTTTTTGGTTTTTTTGTTATTTTTGATAAAATTTGTTGCAAAAAATAACAAATTTAACAAATTTTTCTATTTTTTTATTTTTTAAATTGTAAAACAACTTTAAAAATTCAAAAAAAAGATCGAGAAATAAAAAAAAAATGTGTGTGTGTGGAATTTTTTTTTAAATATTCATTTTTTAGAAAAAGTTTTTAAAAGTTTTAAAACTTTTTTAAAAAAGTTTATAATAATAAAATGCAATCTCATAAAAAAAGAAAGTCTACAATGAAAACTAAAGTATCTAAAAGAAGATCTCCAAAAAGGAAATCAATTAAAGTATCTAAAAAAAGATCTCCTAAAAGGAAATCAATTAAAAGAAGATTTTCAAGAAGGAAATCAATTAAATCTACAAGAAAGTCTAACGAAGATGGTGGATTTTTGACTTGGATTTCAAGTTTTTTTGGATATAGAAATAGGTCTGTTATGCCTGTAAATGATACACGTATACGTACACGTTTAAATGAACCGAATGAATCATTAATATCAAGTATAGATAATCGACAAATTGTTTCTACACCACCTACTGTTATTTCTGGAAATAATCCTTTAATAGAACGAAATGAAAGTGATTATGAAAATGTAATAAGTAGTTCTAGAACATAATATAAAGACGAAAAATTAAAATTAAAATGTTAAGACTATATCAAGAACAAAATGTTTCAACAACGGATGAAAATTGTTCTATTTGTTTAGAAAACCTGAATTCAAATCCTACACATGAACTAAATGAATGTAAACATATATTTCATAGTTCATGTTTAATCACATGGTTACGTGTTAATGCTGGTTGTCCTATGTGTAGAAATGTTACAAAATCACGTCCAGAAGGTACAATATTAAGACATATACTTAGTTTTTGTAAAAGTAAAAAAAATACATCTACAAAGCTAAAGAAAATGTATTCTAAATATATAAAGTTAAAAGATACTTTTAATAATAAAAAAAAAGAACAAAAAGAATTTAAGAAATGCAACGACAATATATTCAAGAAATATAGAAAAATAAATCGCGAAGTATGGAATACTAGAATCGCTTTTTTAAAGATGAAAAAAGAAATTTCTTCTTTACCTATAGAAAGTATAAACAAGAAATAATTTTATGAACAGATTGTAATTTTACCAATACCAGCTACAACATTATAGTCATCTTGAAACGTTTTTTATGTAATAAGCACAATATAATCCGGATATACCAGTTCCTATTATTATTACATAAAAATATTATCTAATTTATTATATAATTCTTCCAATGTTCCATTATTATCTATAATATAATCCCAATCTTCATCTTTTAGCATGTCTAATTCAGTTTCACTTTTATGTTCTGAAGGAGGTAAACCTGTATTTCTATTAATCTTAATACATATCCATCCATCCTTTTTAAGAGCTTTATATTCAATTAAGAAACGTAAGTCACTGCAAAATTTATTACCAAAGAGTGAATTATTCAAAGCTAAATTCACAAATATATTATCATCTTTCTGTCTTGCCCAATCACCTACCATTAGTAGGAATTGTCTATCTTTTTCTTGAGGTAAATTAAAAATATCTTGTACTTTGTACAAAGCTTCATACAAAGGTTTAGCAAAAGTTATTTTATGTCCACCATATTTTGAAATTAAATAATCAACACAAGTATCTTTACCTGAGCGCATTTTTAAACCAAAAGCAATCTTCATTTTATTCTTTCTTTTATATTCTTAAATTTTAAATTCTTTTTTATACAAATTTCTTGTATAAAAAAGATAGATATAACGGGGTTCGAACCCGGGACCTTCGGCTCATAAGACCGATGCTCTACCGACTGAGCTATATATCCATATAAATATTATATGTCTTTAAATTTCTATTTAAAATATTCATATATAATAATATAAATATGGGAAAAAGAAAAACTTTTGATAGTGAGGATGATGATGAAATTCAACCAGTTCCAAAAAAAAAGGTACCTTCAAAAATAAAATTTGAGAATCTACCAGAAATTAAATCTTTAGATGATTTAATAGTTATAGGAGATTCCAAGAAATTTTATAAAAATATAGATATATTTGTGTTATGGGATATACTACCTTATCTCAAAGAACTACAAAGTATGATTGGTATGAGAGGTTTAAAAGAGTCTATATTTTATCAAATTATATATTATTTACAAGGTATGCATCAAAGAAATATCAGTGGTGATTATCTTCATACCATAATTACTGGTCCACCTGGTTCTGGTAAAACAACAGTATCAAAAATATTATGTAAGATATATAAATATATTGGTGTATTATCTAATTCTGGTAAATTCAAAGTTGCATATAGGGAAGATTTTGTTGGACAATATCTAGGTGAAACTGCAATAAAAACAAAGAAAATATTAACTTCTTGTATAGGAGGGTGTTTATTTGTAGATGAGATATATTCATTGGGACCTGGACAGAAAGATAAAGACTCCTATTCAAAAGAAGCAATAGATACAATAAATGCGTTTTTATCAGAACATAAAAATGATTTTTGTTTTATTGGGGCAGGATATAAAGAAGAAATTAATAAATGTTTTTTCTCAGTGAATCAAGGATTACGTAGACGATTTCAATGGCAACATGATATAGAACCATATACAAATGAAGATTTGATAGATATCTTTATAAAAATGATAAGGGAGATAAACTGGGAATTAAATATATCTAGAGAAAATTTGTTAGATATATTTAAAAATAATAAAGATATTTTGAAAGATGCAGGAGGTTCTATGGAGAACTTATGTTCTAAAATAAAATTAGTTCATTCAAAGAGAGTTCTCGGATTAGACAAAAATCACAAATTTGTTATTATTCTCAAGGATTTAGAAGATGCTATTGTGATGATGAAGAAATATGATAATACTACTACAGTTAAAATGAATTATGATTACTATACTTAATTGATAATAATATTAATTTCATCTTCCGAATATCCGATTTCTTCTAGATCATGTCTACAAACTGGGCAAATTTTAATTGTTAATTTAGAAAAACATTTTTGACACAATATATGTTTGCATATCGTTTCACCAACAGTTTTTTCCATACAAACTGAGCAATCAATGTCTTCTAAATTACCAAAAAGTCTCAATCCTCTCATTCTAATTTCAATCATATTTTGAATATCATTTTCATGATGAAAAAAATTAAATAACGGACTGTATTTAAAATGTCTAATAAATATATATATATGAAACAATGTATTGTAAATATAATTATCTAATTTAACAAGGTCAAAATTGACATAAGAAAATGTTTGTAAATTTGACGGATATACTGTATTTTTTATGTAGACATTAAAACCAATTTTAGAAAAATTATTATATTTTTTCATATACAATTCAATATCTACATCAAAGTCACATATATTTCTCACAATATCTAGAAATATTGAAGTTGAAACATTAGTTCCTAATTTTGAAAATATATTTTTATATTTCTCTGTTTCATTATACAAGTCAATTTTAATTTCTTCAGGTATGTTGTCAAATATATCTGAATAATTCACGGTTGTTACATAACCTTGTAACTCGTTGAGATAACCATTATTACGATTATCAATATCAACATATGTATAGTAATGTTCCATTTATATAATAAATTTTTATTATATAAATTATTATTTTCATTTTTATGTTTACATTTTACATTTTTTTAAAATGTATACATCTTCAAAAGTATCACTATGTTGAGTTAAATACATTCTACATTCTGAATTATATTTATTATATATCTCAATTGTATTTAAATTTTGAACAAAAGCTTTAAAACTTGATGGTGTTTCTTCTTTATTAAAGATCTTAAGATAATTATCATATTGTCTTCTTAATTCATTATTATCTGTAAGATAAGCATTCACTGACGCTAGTAATATAATTAAAAATTTGAACATCATTTTTAATTATATAAACTATTCTTTTAAACAGATTTATACAAATCATAAATATATGTCCCTTTTGCTAAATGTGTTATGTCATTGATATTATCAATCTCATCTGCTGGTAATTTAAACATATTGCATTCTTTCTTATCATTGTCAAATATCAATACTTTTGTATTTTTATTATAAATATATTCGTCTTGAATATTCGTTGTAATAACACCATATATTTGTTCAATTGATTTCAAAGGTAATTTATCATATTCTTTATTTTTATGTTTCATTTTCTCATTCATTATTTTATATAAAACACCTTCAAAACATTTACCAAATACAAGTAGAGAACATAATAATTTCTCATAATGAATATTTTTCAACACACAATATTTACTTATCTTTGATACACAATCATATACCGAATGTCTAAATATTTTGATAGCTTCAACTCGAGTATTTAAATTCATATATTTACTTCTAACGAGTCTTACAGTATCAATTACATTTTTTAATATGTATATATTATAAAATGGATTTGATATTTCATTCTCAATATTTATCCATTCTTTGATAAAAGATTTATAGGACATTTCAAAATCTTTACAATCTTGTTCCTGTAGAGGTAATATTATTAATGTTTGTAATAGATCAATACAATAATAATCATATTCTTTGAATAGTTCAGAATGTTTATTATACTTACCTAATATTTCTAAAACATAATCACTAGCACCTTTATTATCTGTATCATCCCATCCAGATGACCAATCAATTGTTAGAGGATGAAATATATTCTTAACAATTCTTCTTAATTTTTTAGACTTTTTTGTTCTTCTTTTACTTTTAATTTCATCTGAAACTGTAACTAAAAATAATTTAGGATCAGCGACCCAGTCAAACCGATCACTTATAAAACCAACATCAGTATGAGCCATTGAAGGCCATAAAGGACCGTCTTTCATATCATCTATATATGAAAAACCATAATCTATTATTACTGGATATGTTCCAAGTGTAGGAACACAAAATTGATTTTCTTCATCTATTTTATAAAGAAATACAACATCCTTATCACATTTTTTTATCATTACATTAAATGAATGTAGATCATAATGAGTGAATTTAGTTTCTTTTTGTGCAATGCATAGAGCCATTAATACTTGTTTTATTATTGAATATAGAATATCTTCATTAACTTCTGAATTTCTTATATAATTATAAAATTTCGAACTTTTTTCTATATACTCACATAAAAGAATATCATTATCAATTGGATACTTATTCTTTATAATAAATGGATTATCTGTATCTTTTTTATAATTTGCATCAACCTGACATTTTATTAACCCAATTCCTTTACAAAAATGCGGAATATATGAAGATATTTTTTTAAGACCTTGCATAACTGTTAATTCACTAAATGTTAGATAATTCATATATTGAGACATTTTAAATATTATTTTATCATTTTTGAATTCTTCATTTTTTAATCTAAATAAACCTACAATACCTTGTTTTCCTGGTTTTGTTACGAGTCCGTCGAAATATAACCACTCGTTAATAGGTCTACCTTTATTCTTTTCAAAAAATTTTACTATTTTATTATAATTAGAAACATTGTTTAGAGATAAAATTTCCATTTTAGTATTAATTTTATAAACTTTAAGTAAAAATTAATTTATATTTACTTTAATAAAAATGAAAAAAACAATATTATCTGAATTTTTTAAAAAATATGCATTAATATTTATTTTTATATTTTTAGCAATTGGTGGTAGTATATTACTATATTCTACAACACAAACACTAAAAAAAGTAGAACAAACACAACCACCAACACCAACACCAACACCAACACAAACATCAACACCAACACAAACATCAACACAAACACAATCATCAACACAATCACAAACACAAACATCAACACCAACACAAACACAATCACAAACACAAACATCAACACCAACACAAACACAAACACAATCACAAACACAAACATCAACACCAACACAAACACCAACACAAACATCAACACAAACACCAACACAAACACAATCACAAACACCAAATCAAACACAAACACAATCACAAACACCAAATCAAACATCAACACTAACACCAACACTAACACCAAACCAAACACAAACACCAAACCAAACACAAACACTCACACAAGCACCATGTACAGGTGTTTGGTTTGGTGGTTGTGGTAGTTTGAATACACTTGCATATTCATTAGACGGAACACAATGGACTGGATTAGGATCAACTATATTTTCATTTAGTGCATTAAATGTAGCATATGGGAATGGTTTACTGGTTGCAGTTGGTCTGCAATCGAATAGTATCGCTTATTCTAATAATGGAATTGAATGGATTGGTTTAGGTACAACTATTTTAAATATAGGTCGTGCTGTTGCATATGCAAATGGATTATGGGTTGCTGTTGGTATTAGATCAAATGTTAGTATAGTTTCTTCTACTAATGGTATTGAATGGATAGATAGAGGTATAAATATGTTAACTGTAGGTAATGCTGTAATATATGGAAAAAATTTATGGATTGCTGTTGGTAGTACTACTAATTCAAAAAATAGTATAGCATATTCATTAGATGGAATAATATGGAAAGGATTAGGAACATCTATTTTTTTAAATTGCAGAAATATAAAATATGGTGGTGGTTTATATGTTGCTATTGGTGATCGGAATAATGGTACGAATGATAAAATAACAAATACTTTAGCTTATTCTTATAATGGAACTGAATGGTATGGTTTAGGAACTGATATTTTTTCAGAATATGGAAATGATATTGAATATAATGGTTTTAATAAATGGATTGCTGTTGGTCAAGGTAAAAATACAATTGCCTATTCTTCAGATGGAATTATATGGTCTGGTTTAGTATTAGATATATTTAAATCATCTGGAACATGTATAACGTATGCAAATGGTTTATGGTTTGTAACCGGTCAAGATGTTAGACCAAATAGTTTTGTTAAATATTCAAGAGATGGAACTGATTGGAATAATTTAGAAACAAGTATTTTTACTAAATTATATCAAGTAAAATATTTACCTTTACTATCATTGTGTAAATAAACAAAAATACCATTGTTCATAATTTTCTGAAGAATTCACAATTTAAATATAGTAAAAATTAATTTATATTTACTTTTATAAAAATGACAACTTATCAAGGTGGAAAAAAAAGAATAGGTAAAAGGATATATCAAGTTATTAAATTAATAGAAAATTATTTATATCCTGACGAAAAATTAGATTATTTTGAACCATTTATAGGTATGGGAGGTGTTATGAGACATTTTGGTAAAGAAAAAGATGTTGATAGGAAACTATATGCATGTGATTATAACAAGGATTTAATTTTATTATGGAAAGAACTGCAAAAAGGTTGGAAACCTCCAAAAAAGTGCAGTAAAGAAAAATATGAGAAATTAAAAAATAGTAAAGAACATAGCGCAGAAAGAGCATTTATAGGAATTGTTGCATCTTGGGGTGGAATATTCTTTCAAAATTATAGATTAGATTATAAAAAAGATAAAGATTTTTTAGGAGAAGGATATAGAGGATTAATGGATATAAAACCTGATATGGAAAATGTTAAATTTTTTAATGCTAGTTCATATGATGAGTTCGAGCCAAAAAATTTTTTAATATATTGTGATCCACCATATAAAGATAATAATTTAAATTCAAAATATTTTAAGAATTTTGATCATGATAAATTTTGGAATGTTATGAGAAAATGGTCGAAAAACAATTTAGTAATAATATCTGAATCAACAGCACCTAAAGATTTCAAAAAAATATGGTGTACAACTTCAAGTTCTACCAATATATCTGCAACTATTAAATATAAAGATTGTCTATATATACATGAAAAATATTTTACCTTAAAAGAAATCAAAGATATTTAATTTTATTACCACTAAGGTAATAAAATTATACAATACATACAAAATTTTAATTATATCTTACATACCAAGTATTATTTTCTAATTTAAATAATAACCCTTTATGTTTTTCATTTACATTTTCATTATACATATTATCTTTTGAATGCCATGCCCAAGATGTGCTTGTAATAACATTAATCTGATTGATATTCTTTGAGATACTTGAAATACATTCAGATTTAGTAATCCATTTATTTTTATTTTTATTTAAATATTTTACAATTTTCTCATAATATTCTTTACTAGTATTTCCTAATTTTTCGTTAATAATTAGTCTACAATTTGCAACCTCGGTATCAAATTCTTTTTTCTGTTTCTTTTCAGTTTTTCTTAGATTTGCTCTTTGTTTTATAATTTCGTTTCTAAATTCTTCTTTATCTTTCTTAGCAGTATTATCATATTTAGTAATTTTTTCTAATGGAACATTATATTTTTCTGGTTTAATCTTCACAAGATTATTAATAACTCTACCCTCTTCTCTAAAAATTTTATTTTCTTTTGTTTGATTTTTACTCTTTAAAACATTATTGTATTTAGTAACATTTTTTACAGCGTGATATTTAGAAGGAATTAAATGTTTATATAATGGTATTTCAGATAGATGATCACGTACTCTAACATTATCTATAGAAGATAACTTAACTACGTCAAGTATAGCTTGAATTTGTTGATCGTGTAATTCAAATGCCTTGATTATTTTTTCTTGAAGCTTAGGAGGGCACCAACATTCATTAATAATATCATCACCATGTGCTCCAAATGTTCTAGCACTAACTTGTCTAGCACTTGAAGCAGAAACACTATCAGGTAAATCAAGAATACAACCAGTAGCGTGCCAATTTTGTTTCTTATCCCAATGGCTACTATAGCTTATACCCTCGCAACACAAATGATAATTAATAATACAAATATTAGGATGCTTTTCAACTCCTCTATCTGCTAAGAATTGTAGAATATCAGATACAATAATATCAGTATCTTTAAAATGATGAACACCATATTTATCAACAGTTGATTCGTGTCCATTAATAATTATACCTTCATCACTACAAAGATTAGATATACTAAATCCAGTAGTTCCAGTAAAAAGAATATATGTCATATTTATATTCTGAATTCTATTATAGAAGAATTCTTTTTGTTTTTTAATAGTTGATTGAGCTTTATAAATAAAAATATTTGGATGTAAGCCATAAACATTATTTTTATAATCATATCTAATAATAGGCTTTCTTTTAGATAAAGTATCTAGTAAATCATTTGCCCAATTTTTTTCCTTGGTATCAATATTATGAAATCTATAAGAATTTACTAAACCTCTATAAAATTTAGAGGAAGGAATATATAGAACATTATCAGAATATAAATCCTTTTCAGACATAAAAATATCTTGAGCAGTAGCAGTTATCAATACTACTTTTTTAGCCTTGTTTTTAAGAGTTGAAACATAAGAATCGTAAATAACAAAATTCTTATTTTCTTCATCTGAAACATGGTATTCTTCAGTATTTTCTTCTTCAATCTCATTAATTAACTTATATCCACCAGTTAAATGGGCTTCATCAAGAAATAAAGCAACCTTGCTATCTTCTTTAATATTCTCAAGAATTCTTTTAATATGAGTATCATGTTTAATACATTTAATAATTCTTCTGTTTTTACCATTCAAAGCATCTTGTAAAGAAGAATCAATACAAGGATTTTTTGAGTCAAAATAAAGAACTTTAGAGAATATTTCTAAACATTTTTTTGGAAATTTGTTTAACTTTTGAAAATGTTCAAAAACATCTTTAAGTTCCTTTTTAATTCTTCCCATTAATTGATTTTTCTGGTTAATATCCTTGGAAACTACAACAGGAATATAACCACATGCCAAATGAATAATAATAGCAGGAATCATAACAAACGATTTTTGGTTCTGTTCATTTGACGTAATTAAAGTATATTTTTGTCTTTCATTTAGTTCTTTATCTTTAATAATAACATCATAATTTAAACCTGACTCATAAAAAATGTAACCATATTTCCCCTTAAAGTATCTATATACAGCCTCAACTAAATACATACGATACTTGTTTGAAGTAATAAAATAATCATTGTTAAGATCATTAGGCTTGTAATTTCTATCAAACTCATCTTCTGAAACAGGCTCTTCCTGTTCAATAACATGATGTTCTAGAAATAAATCCAACATTTCATTTAATATATCAATCGTGCACGTATACGCCTTAGAAGCGATTTTCAACATTGTTTCATAAAGTTGAAAGTTTTTTTGAAACTCGTAAAAATAAATCAATTTTTCTATGTAATTTAAAAATATAGTAAAAAATTATAAATGATTTGTTATATTACTGTGTATTATGACATTGGTAGAAATGAATGGAAAGGTAATTTTA
>Ga0214923_10008394_pt1 | contig 11014 bp, 7 predicted proteins | sample LL1510_MetaG_FD_177993 | JGI IMG/M metagenome (GOLD analysis project Ga0214923, IMG submission 177993) | Freshwater microbial communities from Lake Lanier, Atlanta, Georgia, United States - LL-1510 | ecosystem: Environmental > Aquatic > Freshwater > Lake | place: USA: Georgia | collected 2015-10-15 | reverse complement strand
AGACTGAATGGATGGGCTCTCCACCAGAATGTTCCAGTGATAAATCTGACAATTAAGAACTGACCAGCTTGCGCATTAAACGCATCGAGTTTCTTACCAGAAATAGAAACCGAAACAGAATCACTGGATTCAGTCTTAACTTCAGAGACAACCAACTTGTGAGTTGCCGAAAGAACAATTGGACTTAGTAATCTAAACCAGAGAATGTTCATGGCAACAAATAGATATGCTGCAATCCAAAAATACTGAGCTAAAGGTTTACCTGCGATGTCAACCCCAACAACTAGTTGGTGGGGGATAGCAAGCATTACTGCACCGTAACCGAGTAGGTGAACCAGATACCATGCTTCGTAACTGAGTTTCTTTCTTGAGATTTTTATTGACGCAAGAACAACCGTCACCATCAATACCAATGCGATTGTTGCGAGAAGTATTTCTGGAATTACATTTATCAGTGATAAAAACTCATCCACCACGCCAACACCATCGGTGAGTGAGTAAGACCAGATAACGGCAACTACGTGAACCAAAACCAGGTAGAGCACCGGCTTACCTAATTTTTTGTGAGTCTGGGTTGCACGGTCATGGCCGTAGAGCTGATCAATCCACGGAACCCTTGAGATGAGTAAGACTTGGATTAGTAAAAGCATTGTGGCAACCAGAGCGGTTAGTCGTTCGATTGAACCCAGAGCGGTTTGAAGATCCTTTACCCCTGCAACCCCACCGTTTATTAGAAAGGTGAAGACCACATACAGAATGCTGAGCCAACCAACCCCCTCAACGATGTCCTGAGTTCGATACAGTTTGCGGCGATTGAGCCTGGGGGTATTGGCTCTGGGGCTTGAGTAACTAGACATAGTGAAATCCTGATGAGTTTATCTGGAAGAAGCCTGAATGTGGTCTGTATGACGCCTAGCAACCTTGAAGGTCTGGAATGATTACTATGGCGCAAGAAAACAACGGTGTTAGCGCTTGAGAATAACTGGAAGTGACGTCGGTGCAGATAAGCGAACGTGACCTGATAGCCCAGCAGGCAGTTGATTTAGTCGAACAGTGGCTTACTGATTCAAAGGAACCAGGTTCAAGATCCCCAGCAGAAAAACGTTTAGCCAAAATCCTAAAAGACCCGAAGGGTCTGGATTGGACCCTAAAGTTTGTTGACCGGGTCATTCGACCGACCGATAGGCATGTGGCAGCCAAGGAACTAAACAGCCTCGCAAAAGATCTTCCGATGAGCTTAGGGCTTCTGGACCGGCTAACTATTCGTGTCGGTGGTCTACTTGCCCGACCATTCAGTTTTATTGTCATTCCAACCGCCAAAGCCAGGCTCCGCCAGTTAGTTGGCCACCTAATTGTTGATGCTCGCGATGAGAACCTAACCAAGCACATCGCTAAATCTAAATCAGGTGGAATCCGATTAAACCTAAACCTTTTGGGTGAGGCTGTTTTAGGTGAAGCTGAAGCGAACTATCGTTTCAATGAAACCTTCGCCCTGCTGCGTCGTGAAGATGTTGACTATGTTTCTATAAAACTTTCCGCTGTTGCATCGCAGTTATCGATGTGGGGATTTGAAGCAACCGTAAATCGTCTGGTGGATAAATTAACCCCCATCTATACTTTTGCAGCTTCACAACCAACAACCAAGTTCATCAACTTGGACATGGAAGAATATCGCGATCTTGGTTTAACCATCCTGGTTTTCAAAAAACTTTTAGCTAAACCAGAACTGATGAATCTCGAAGCTGGAATAGTTCTGCAAGCATACCTACCTGACTCTTTTGAAGCTCTCAAAGAACTTTCACAATTTGCGAGTGAGCGAGTAGCAGCCGGTGGTGCGGGGATAAAGGTAAGAATTGTTAAAGGTGCGAACCTGGCTATGGAGATAGTGGATGCTAAATGGCATGGCTGGCCATTGGCCACCTACGGTACCAAGGCACTCAGTGATGCCAACTACAAACGACTGATTGATTATTCACTGGATCCGGAAAGAATTAAATCTCTTCGAGTAGGTATCGCAGGACATAACCTGTTCGATTTAGCTTTCGCTCACCAACTCTCTATGCATCGTAATGTTGCAGATCGGGTTGAGTATGAAATGTTGCAGGGTATGGCCCAGCATCTCTCAGCGCAGGTTAAAAAAAGTGTTGGCAGTTTACTGCTCTACACTCCTGTCGTTCGCAAATCAGAATTTCAGGTAGCGGTTGCCTATCTAACCAGGAGGCTAGAAGAAAACGGCTCGCCGGAGAATTTCATGTCAGGTGTATTCGACATCACCACATCAAGATCAGTATTCGATCGTGAAAGAACGCGCTTTGAAACCTCATTGCACTTGATGGATGAACTCAACGCTAAACCAAATCGAGTTCAGAACCGACTCAGCGAGAATCACAAGATTCAAGCAACATTTGAAAATGCTCCAGATACTGATACAGCTCTAGCCAATAACCGTGACTGGGTTAGACAGGTGGTTGCTCAAGCCGAGAGCTTGACGGGCAAGTTACCAACCCATGCCCAGTTGCTAGCTCAGGCCAACCAAGGACTTCCAGAGATTGAGCAGATGATTGCCACTGCCAAGACGGCAAGCGTAGCCTGGGCAAAAGACCCACAGCACCGCAAGGAAATCTTGCTCCAGGCTGGCGCGTTACTAGCAAACGGCAGAGGCCAAATACTTCCGGTGATGCTTGCTGAAGCAGGCAAAACCATTGCTGAAGCGGACAGTGAATTGAGCGAAGCGATTGACTTTGCTAATTTCTACGCCCACCAAATAGATGAATTACAAGAAATTCAAAGAATTGATGGAGTCAACTTCATTCCGCATCAGGTAGTTGTTGTTACACCACCGTGGAATTTCCCAGTGGCTATTTCTGCTGGCGGTGTGTTGGCCGCATTGGCTGCGGGAGCAGCAGTCATTATTAAGCCAGCCCCGCAGGTGGTCAACTGCGCGATGGTAATGGTTGAGACACTTTGGCGAGCAGGTATTTCAAAGGAACTGCTTCAAGTTGCGCTGGTTCCGGATAACGAACTGGGGCTGAGCCTAGTTGGACACAAGGATGTTGATTCGGTAATTCTCACCGGAGCATTCGAAACAGCTCAGTTGTTCAAGAACCACAACCCGAATACGAACCTGTTTGCTGAGACCAGCGGTAAGAACGGAATTGTAATTTCACCGTTTGCAGATTTGGATTTAGCTGCCAATGATCTGGCTAAGAGTGCTTTTGGTCACGCAGGTCAAAAGTGCTCCGCGGCAAGTTTGGGCATTCTGATTGGCTCGGTATATTCCAATAAACAATTCCTGAAGCAGTTGGTTGACTGCGTCGAGTCAATGAAAGTGGGTTACGGAACAAAAGCGGATGCAACGGTTGGTCCACTTATTGAAAAACCAAGTGAGAAACTACTTCGTGCCCTGACTGTTCTTGATGAGGGTGAATCTTGGCTTCTGGAACCCAAGCAACTTGACGAAACTGGAAGACTTTGGCGACCAGGAATCAAAATCGGAGTAAAGCCAAATAGTTTCTTCCATAAGACCGAAGTGTTTGGTCCAGTGCTTGGTTTGATGTTTGCAAAAAATCTTGAACAAGCATTAGAGATTCAAAATGGAACAGACTATGGCTTGACAGCTGGAATACATTCACTAAATGCAGCCGAGCTAGGTTATTGGTTGGAGAACATCGATGCAGGAAACCTCTATGTGAATCGCGGTATCACCGGAGCAATTGTTGAACGCCAACCATTCGGAGGTTTCAAACGGTCTGCTGTTGGCTGGGGACTTAAAGCTGGCGGTAGAAACTACCTCCTGCAATTCGGTTACTTCGAAGACGTCAAAGACTCTGAGTTAGCAGAGGTTGACCTCAGTGAGTTTGAGACAGCACTTGAATTTCTGTCTCCGGAAAGAAGAACTTGGCTTCGACAAGCTCTAACCAGCGACCAGTATTGGCTAAAGAGTTTTTATCAACCAGAAAAATTAGATCCAGGCAGCATCGAAGTTGAAGCCAATTACCACCGCTACATCCCAGATGCTAAACACACTCTCGTAAGAGCTAGCGGTAACGGAGACTTAGCAGAACTGCTAAGAATCGTTTTTGCAGCCAAACTGGCTGGTGGAATTCAACTGATCTCGGTTGCTCCCGAGTTCCTGAGTTTGAACAAGATCGAACCTGAGGAACTCCAAACACTGGTCGGTCCTTTACTCGTCCAAACCGCAGACGAGTTTGAACCAACTATCACCTCTGGCACTCGGCTAATACTGATTGGGGCTAAAGAACCTAAGATTACTGAGCTTCAGGCAAGCCCAGAATTATTTGTTTTAGAGGGCTTGTCGAGTAAATCTGGCAGGTTAGCCCTGCTGGCTATGTTCCGTGAACAATCGATATCCATCACTCAACATCGTTTCGGAGCCATTCAGTCAGAACTAAGAAACCTTCTTTGAAAGAGTAAGGTAAAGGCATGACTGAACCGCAAACCAAAACCTTTACCGATGCCCAGGGTGTTGAAATCACCTACTACATTTGGGCAGTAGGAAACCCTAAAGCCATCATTCAGATAGCGCACGGTTTAGGAGATCACGCCAGAAGATACGATCACGTCGCTGAATATTTCAACAATGCCGGTTACACAGTCTATGCAGACGATCACCGAGGTCATGGTGTTACTGGAAGCAAACAGGTGGCCAGCGGTCAAACTAAGATTCTAGGAAATCTGGGACCAGGTGGAATGCCTGCGGCGTTTGAGCAGGTGAATCAATTCACGGATTTAATAAAAAGAGAAAACCCAGGCAAGAAACTTATTTTGTTTGGTCACTCCTACGGTTCATTCATTTCACAAAAGCTAGTCAACCGGTATTCAGATAAATACGACGCCGTTATATTGAGCGGATCGTCACTACTACTACCTGGAGTTATCAAAGCTGGAGGCTTTAACCGTAAGTGGAATAAAGAACCGGGTGCAACCGGCTTCGAGTGGCTTTCAAGAGATAGAGCAGTTGGCGAAAAGTTTGTCAAAGACCCATATACCTTCATGGCAAGCGCAGCTAAAGTGCTCGGTGTTGTCAATGGATTGCAATTATTTTTCACACCGAAGCGTGGCATCAGACAGGATCTGCCACTACTAATCGTCTCTGGTAGTGATGATCCAATCGGTGGGGTTAGAGGAAACGAAATGCTGGCTAATACCTATAGAAATAAATGTGGTTTAGATAACGTAACCGCAATTATTTATCACGAAGGTCGTCACGAAATGTTCAACGAGCCTAATAAAGATGAGTTTCTAAAAGATGTGCTCAACTTTATTGAAGCTAATATTTCCTAGTCCAGCTCTTTAGCCAGTAGTCCCTGAGTTTCAGGATGACGCTGCATGTATTTCACAACGTAGGGACACACTGGCCAGACTTTGCCATACTGGTGGGCTTCAATATCGCTAAAGGTCTCCCGCATTAGGATCGCCGCATAGTTCTTGCCCTGATGTGCTGGGTCAACCTCGGTGTGGGTGAAGTGCCAGACCCCGTCAACATCCTTATAGTCAGCGTGGCCAATCTTTTCATCCCCCAGCCATAATTCATAGCGAGTTAGTTCTGGATTGTGGATAACATGCGGGTCCATAGTGTTAATCTCTTTCTGTGTCCAAGAAAAGCTATCGGGTAATTCACTCAGATAACCTAACTGCTTTGCAGTCTATTCCCGATGAGAGCATTCAACTGATTTATGTTGATCCGCCATTTAATACCGGCAGGGTTCAGTCCCGTGGAACCTCCACCACAACGCGATCTGAAGAGGGTAACCGGATTGGCTTCAAAGGTAAGCGCTACGACATAGTTAAGGAAACCGTCCTAAGTTATGACGACGAGTTTGCTGATTACTGGGGCTTTCTAGAGCCAAGACTGGAACAGGCTTGGCGAGTGCTGAGCGATAGCGGAACACTTTACTTGCACCTGGATTATCGTGAGGCACACTATGCCAAGGTGTTATTGGATGCGCTGTTTGGCAGGGAATGTTTCCTCAACGAGATTATCTGGGCCTATGACTATGGGGGCAAGGCTAAAAGTCGCTGGCCAGCAAAACATGACACCATTTTGGTTTATGTGAAGAATCCAGAAACCTACTACTTCAATAACGAAGAGGTGGATCGCGAACCATACATGGCTCCTGGCCTTGTCACACCGGAGAAGGTTGAACGTGGCAAGCTACCAACCGATGTCTGGTGGCACACCATCGTATCCCCGACTGGAACAGAAAAGACCGGCTATCCCACACAGAAACCTTTAGGTGTTTTGCGCAGAATCATTCAAGCATCCTCCAAAGAAGGGGATGTAGTTTTGGACTTCTTTGCTGGAAGTGGAACTACAGGTGCAGCTGCTAGTGAACTTGGTCGAAGTTTTATTTTGATAGATCAAAATCCTGAAGCAATAGAAGTTATGCGTGAGCGTTTCAGCGGCTTAGCTGTTTCTTACGAATAACCTTTTCTTCTTTGTCAACCAGAAGCATCAACAGCAGTGTTACCAAAGTCAGAATTGCTGCAACAGCTAGTGCCATGTTGTAGTTCTGATTACCAGGCCGAGCAATCAACTGATACAGCAGAACCGGCACTGTCGCCTGATCAGAATAAGCCAGCATGCTTGCCGATCCGAATTCTCCAAGTGAAACAAGGGCTGCAAAAACTATGGCAGTTCTTAGCGCGGAACTAATTATCTTTAGATCAATTGCGGTAAAGATTCTCCATTGACTAGCACCTTCCGTCATTGCTTGTTCTCTAGGAGATTTTTCAATCGAAACCAAAGCAGGATAGAGAACCCTGATGACCATTGGGATTGCAAATATCGATTGGACTAGGGGGAGAATAAACCACTGAGCTCTTAGAAAAGCAAGATCACCGGACAGTGCGACTAGGTAACCAAGTCCTAACACTACAGCCGATACACCAATGGGTAATAGGAAGATAGCATCAAGAGAAATTGCAACCGGATCAGTTTTGTTTTTGGTAATTCTTTTTGATCGTTCAGCGAGCAGGAAACTAACCAAGCCACCGACAAGCATGGCAAGCAAAGTTGAAATTACAAGATTTCTAAACGAGTTAAGACTTGCTTCAAACAAAGTAATGTTTAGCAAATCTCGATAGCCTCTTGTTTCAAGTAGAGCAAAGTTTTGGAATGTGAATTTGCCAGTGGAGTCTAAAAAGGCATTTAGCAAAACCAGATTCAGTGGAATGACAACCAGGCTAAATGTTGTCAGCATGGTAAATGTGAATGCCGGTATATCTCTTTTGTCTAATCTTTTCTGCTTAGAAACTTGTGATTCGAAGCTGAGCGGATTCGCTCCGCCCCAGCGGCTAACCGTGAAAGCTGAAATGGTGAGCATTACCTGGAGTAGCGCTAGGGCAGCACCGTGAGATAAATCGAGACGTTCCAGCACGGTGATGCTCAGCGCTGTCTCGAGGGTATTGATTCGTCCACCGCCAAGTGACAAAACAATGCCGTAGCTACTGGCGCAGTAGAGAAAGATTATTGCTGAGGAAGAACGTATTGAGGTGGCAAGTTGAGGAAGGACCACGGTGAAAGTGGTTCTAAGCCTCCCAGCACCACTTAGCTCAGCTTCTTCCTCTGTCTGCTCGGTAATGTTCTGCCACTGTGATCCGACGGTTCTAACTACAACTGCAAAGTTGGCAAATAGGTTCGCGACCAGGATGGCAAATACTGGCTCAAATCCGCCGAATGGTCTAGACAGTTCTATTACCACCATCGCAACCACGAGACTCGGCAGCATAAACGGAACGGTAATTACTGAGCGCAGCAGGGCAGCGCCTCTAAAGGAACGCCTATAGAAGATGTATGCGGCGGGGATACCTAGGATTAGGGCCAGTATGGTGGAAGCTGCTGCCTGCCAGATGGTGAACCAAAAGACTGGCCAGACACCTATCTCATTGGGGTTGATTTGGAATAGGTGCCCATCAAATCCCAGTTGCAGTACCGAAACTAGTGGGAAATAGAAGGCTATCCCCATAAAAGTTAGGGGGATTATCCAGAGCAGTTTTTGGTTACGGGGCAACTTCGAAAATCCGGTTGAAATCAGTAAGCCACTTATCTCGGTTAGCACTGATATCTAGATCTGAGCCCACTGAAGAGATTGCTGGAATAGCATTTTTCTTCCACGCTTCAGGAAGCGGGACATCCGATCTGATTGGATACACATACATACTCTCCGGCAAACTCTTCTGGAAGTTATCCCCTAGTAGAAATTCAATTAGCGCCTTAGCACCGCTAGGGTTCTTAGTATTTTTTAGCACAGCTGCATACTCGGTTTGTCTGAAGCAGTCAGTTAGTAGTGCTTTAGTTTTTGGCTTACCATTCTCGTCAACTTCATAGGCAGGAGATGAAGAATAGGAAAGCACTATCGGGTATTTACCTTTTCCTGCTGAAGCAGAAAAATCGGTGTAGTAGGCATCTTCCCAACTGGCGGCAACTTTCACACCATTGTCTCTTAATTGCTCCCACCAATTCTCTGCATCAGTTGAATCGAAATAGCCGCGTGTCGAAGCTAGAAATGCAAGCCCCGGTGATGAAGTGTTTGGATTCTCAATTACAGTTAGGTTTTTGTATTTCGGTAGAACTAAATCTTTCCAGTGTGCAGGTATCGGCAGGTTATTTGTTTCAAAGTAATTGAGATCAACATTGAAGCAAACATCTGCATAATCGATTGCAATGAAATCTCCATCAATGATTCCATTTTTAGTTGCAACTGGAGCAAATGTATTGTCGATCCCATAAACCACATCAGCGATAGGTGAGTCCTTAGTTAGAACCAACTTTGAGGTCATTGCACCAACATCGCCTGCTTTGACTATTTTTAGTTTGAAGCCAGAATCATTTTCAAATTCCTTTATCAGTGCATCACTGATAACAAAAGAATCATGGGCAACTAAAGTCAGATTCTTATTTTGTGGAGCACAACCGGTTAGGGTTAGGGCTAATAGTCCAAGGGCGATAATGCGTTTCATCTTTTCCTTCCTACGCTGGCATTACCCAGATCAGGTTTGACGGTTTTTGACTTTCCAGTCTCATCTCAGTTCGGTTCACCGAACTCCCGTGTAGTTAAAGACTAATGGCCTAGACAGAGCTGTCTAGGCCATCAATCAATTACTTCTAGTGCATTGCAGCAGCAGCCTTTTCGGCCTTCTCCTGAACACCAGATTTAGTTCTCAGTGCTAGTTCTTTGACAAACCAGGACATCGCAAAGGCAATGATTACAACAGCACTTGCTGAGATAAACACGTTAGCCGCAGATTGAGCGAAGGCATCCTTGATTGGATTGGCTAGCTCCGGACTGGCTGTTTTCAAGAACGAGGAATCGTACTGAATCATGGCACCTAGGTCTTGGCTTTGGGTGAAGGCAACGTTCCTTGGATCACTCAACAGTGCAGGATTGGCCTTGATGGCAGCTTGAATAGCTTTGGCGATATCTGCACCCTTATCAGCCAGGGTGTTGAACAAAATAGAAAGGAAGATGGCAACACCTAGGGTTCCACCCATTTGGCGGAAGAAGGTGGAAGAGCTGGTTGCCACACCAATATCTTTAGCCTCAACAGCATTCTGCGATGCAATGGTTAGGGTTTGCATCATCTGACCTAATCCCAAGCCCATCAGAATCATGCCGATCGAGATCTGCCAAATCTGCCACTCATAGTTCAAGGTGGAGAGGTAGACATAGGCCACTGCCATACAGGCAGTTCCGCAAATCATGAAGATTTTGTATTTGCCAGTCTTGCTTGTAATTCTTCCGCTGACTATAGATGCGGTCATCATTCCAACCACCATCGGTATCATCAGGTAACCGGCTTCAGTGGGGGATGCTCCGTAAACAATCTGGAGGACCAGTGGAAGAGAAATCATTCCACCAAACATTCCAACACCGATGATTACACCGAGCAGAGTGGTTAGCGAGAAGGTTGAGGACTTAAACAAGTGCAGTGGCAAAATTGCATCGTCACCCATTCTCTTTTCAACCCAAATAAATGCGGCTATACCAAAAGTTCCAATTGCATATGATGCAAGTGCGTTCCAGGAAGTCCATCCCCATTCTCTTCCCTGCTCTGCTACTACAAGGAGTGGAACTACACCGACGATGATTGTGAGAACACCCCACCAGTCAATCTTCTTCGATTTACTTTCTTGGTGAGGAACATGCAGGAATGAAACAACGAGAGCAAGAGCAATCAGACCAATTGGTAGGTTCATCAGGAAGATCCAACGCCAACCGGTAATACCAAGAATGCTTTCTGTTCCAGCAAACAAACCACCGATTAGTGGACCAAGAACGGATGATGTTCCAAATACTGCAAGGAACATACCCTGGTATCTTGCTCTTTCTCTCGGTGGAACAATGTCAGCAAGAATTGTTAGAGCTAGTGCAAACAAACCTCCAGCGCCAATACCTTGAATTGCTCTAAAAGCAGCCAACTCATACATCGAGGTTGAGAAACCACAGATTACCGAGCCAAAGATGAAAACTGTGATGGCTGTGATGAATAGGTAACGTCTACCAAATATGTCGCCAAGTTTTCCATAAATAGGTGTGGCAATGGTTGAGGTGATTAGGTATGCAGTGGTTACCCAGGCCTGAGCCGATAGACCGTTTAGATCATCTGCGATGGTTCTCATTGCGGTTCCAACCACGCTCTGATCTAGGGCGGACAGGAACATTCCCGCCATAAGACCAAACAAGACAAACATGATTTGCCTGTGGGTCATCACTCCCGTTTTAGCTGATTCTGCTGCTGCTGCTTTTCTGTCTGCACGCGCCAAGGCGTTCTCTTTTCTTTCTGTGCCGAGTTTTAGAATTATTAGATGGCCAAAAGACACCGCATGAGATTTTTGCTCACCGTGGGGATTGGCCTACTGGGGCTCGGATTATTTCCCTCGGTAAATAACTTTACACCCGCTTACGGAAATGAGAGCATCGATAGCGCTTCCTCTGTGCATGTGGTGGTCAATAAAAGCCGTCCACTAAACCCCATGAAATACAAGCCGTCT
>Ga0214923_10008393_pt1 | contig 11015 bp, 20 predicted proteins | sample LL1510_MetaG_FD_177993 | JGI IMG/M metagenome (GOLD analysis project Ga0214923, IMG submission 177993) | Freshwater microbial communities from Lake Lanier, Atlanta, Georgia, United States - LL-1510 | ecosystem: Environmental > Aquatic > Freshwater > Lake | place: USA: Georgia | collected... | reverse complement strand
CGCATAAGTTACACCATTTTGTGTTTGTTCAGCTTTACTTTGAAGTATTGATATTGATATTAAATTTGGGTTTATTGGGGTAAGACTAGACTCTAAATTAGAATTACATTGTTTAATTTTAGTATCTATTGCTATTAATATAGCTATTATTGTTTGTATATATCCATTTACTATTGATATAGCTAATGTAGCTGATGCTATTGCACTAGATGTTTTGGGTAAACGAGGAATTCCATCTTTTTCAAATAAAAGTTTATTTATGATATCTTCTAAATCACTTAATAATGATGTTATAACTCCAGGAACTCCTGGAGGTGAGGGGATAAGTTTAGCTGATAGTGAAGTTGTTGATTTTGATATTTTTAATGTATTTATAATTAATTGACTTATATCAAGATAATTATTTAATCCTGTTACAGCTTTAGTAAGTTTATCTAATTGATTATTAATTCTGTTTAACTGTAATATTAAAGCATTACGTTGTGCTAATATTATTAGCAGTTTAGGATCAGTAGGACACCCATTTTTGGATATTATTTTTTCTTTTATATTTCCTAATTGTTCTTGAGCTATAGAAGTTCCTAATTCTTTAGCTATATTTATTGCAATAGGAGTAAGAATAGTATATATTTTTTTACCTATAGCTGTTATAGTATTACTTAATTTAGCACTACCTTGTGGTTTTAAAGAATTAGGAGTAGCGTTTTGAATTGAAGATAAATTTACATCTAATATTTTATTAGTATCACTTTTAACTTGTTCAGCGGCTTGTTTTCTTATATTTTCTATATTTAAAGGAGTAGCCATTATATAGTTTTAACATATTTTGATTTGATATTATCTAAATTAGTATTAATTTGTTCTAAAGTTGTATTTAATTGAGAAGACACAGCATTAAGGGGTCCTAAAGGAGTACCAGGTGGAGTACTAGTTAATGTACTACATACTGTTACAAAAGAATTTAAATTTTTTATTAATGTTTTTAATAAATAAACTGTTGTATCCCCTAATAAAACTGATTCAGTAGCATTTTTAGATCCTAAATATACATTATTTGACTGTATTATAGTATTAGGTGCATCAATATTAACTGATGAAATAGCATTTAAATTAATTGATTTTTTAGAACTTAATAATATATGATCTTCAGTAGTATTAAATACAAGACGTCCTGAATTTAGTATTATTTGTGAAGAATTAGAGTATTCTTTAGGATTAGTAGGAGAATTATTTTTATAACTTGTATAATCAGTACTTGAAGCTTCTAATGGAATTTTTTGTGTACTAGTACTATATATTGACGATAAATCTTTATTTATATTTTCAGTTATAGGAATCCAACCTTCTTCACTAACATTTTTAGGTTGCCCATTACGTAATATTATTATTGGATCTCCATCTAGACCAAATGATGACCAATTATTATATTCACCTGCTCTTCTAACAGTTGAACCAAATCTTATACTATTACCCCATCTTCCTTCTTGTATTACATCTCCTTCAAATGGTAATAATGGATGTATATTAGAACGTTCTTTAAATGTCTGTCCTAAAAATATTTCAGTACTTTGATCAGTTATACGTCTGATGCTACCTACTTGAGTTTGAGTATAATCTTTTACCTGCGATGGAGGAGCAGCATTAGAATTTTCAGGATAAGCATTATGATGAGGATGATTCCATAATGAAACTATATTTATATAATATAAACGTGCGGCACTCCATGTTGAACCTATTCCTACACTTGGGAGTGGCATTAAAAATACAATCTCATTAATTAATGGAAAATTTTTATTATTAGGTAATAAAGGATATGCTATTGATAATATATTTGATTTCCCTGATGGGTTATTAACTGGTTCAAATTCTATTGCTCCTAATGAATTCCATTCGCCTAATTCTTTAAATAATGGATGATCTTGATTAAGAATAATACTTTTAACACGAACTGGAGTTAATTGGTTTGTAGTATTAGCTATAGTTTGAGCTAAATCATTATAAGTTTGGTGATTTTGAGTCTTATTAAATGAAGGAAATCCAAAAGTTGTAGACATTTATTATTTATTTTCTTCATGAATCTTACCAATTTCAGCTAATAATTGTGCTTTTTCTTCTTCTGATATATTAAATCCGTTATCTGTTTGTGTATTATTTAGCATTCTTTGAATTATAGTAGCCATCTTAATAAGTTGTTCATCATTTTTAACACCTATTTCTAAATATTCTTTAATTAACGGAACAATTAAAGTAGCATCACCTATATCATTTATTAAAGGTTTTAATTCAGATATAAGAGTAGATATTTGTTTTTCTTTTTTTTTCTGGTTGTTATATATCTCTTCTAGGATATCATTAAATTTTTTATTACTAAAAATTATATTTTCTAATGAATTCATATGTCTTATTATTGATAATAAATATATGTGTTAAAAATTTATATACCCATGTTCTAAATAAAATTCATATTTTTTCTTAAAAATATCATATAATTTATCAGCTACTTTAGTAATTTTTGATGTCTTAATATCAATTATTTCACGAATATATATGTAAAGTGCTTTTTTATTAAATATATCTAAACTATCTCTTTTACGGAATAATTCTAAAATAGCATCAGCTATTTGAGCATCTGTTTCTTTAGGAAATAATTCAAATATATTATCAGTACAATATTTAACATATTTATCTATAAATTGTGATAAATTACTACTAGCTATTACTGGTTTTATATCATCTAATTGGTATGAAAATTTTTCATCTTCTTCTATTGATGAAACAGGTAATGTTTCTATTCTTTTTTTATAATTATTTTGATTAGATAATATTAAATATCTTTTAGCTATAGTACCAAAATATGAAAAAGCTTTAGTACCTTTACTTTGATCATATAAATGAATTTTACTAAGAAGGAATGTTATTACTTCATGTTGTAAATCTTCAATATTATCTACTTCAGTATAATAAAATTTAAATGTATGAATTATATTTTCAGTAAGTTTAAAAAACGCATAATGAATTTTTTCATTATATAATTTATTTCGCTCATCAACATCATTACTAGCAACATATGCTACAATAGCATCTTCTGTTTCTTTAGTAAAATATACATTTGTTGTTTTTTTCTTCTTTTTTTTAATTTCTACTTCCATTCTTATATATTCTTAACATTAAATTGATCCAATACACTTTGTATTGATTTTAATTGTTCAAAGAAAAATCCAACCTCATCATCACTTTCAAAGGAACCTTTACTATCTACTTCTTTAAGACGTTTATTTGAATGTTCAATAATGTCTGAGACTTTATTTAGATATGTCATATATCCTGCTAATATTTTAGTTTGTTCATTAACTAAATCTTCAAATTTTTCATTTTTGCGTAAAAGATTATACGTTGTATATCCTAAAATTAGGATAAATATAATTAAAATTACTATTATTAAAATCATATACTATTTAATAAATTTTTAAGTCCTTCAGATTTTATACTTCCTAAAGCTTTTGTTTTAGGTGATTTATTATCTTTGTTACCATCTAATATACTATTCTTTTTTGGTTTCCCCACATTTCTTTTAAATTTAGGAAGCCATTCAGTTTCAAATTCAATCCGTGCAGCCATTAAATCAGCCTGATGTAAAATATAAGGTAAAGATGTTCTTGGTTTTTGCTCTGGCATAAACGCTACTAAATATTTCTTATTAGCTTCATCATATAATCCATCATGAGTTTGTATAGCTATCATTTCATTAAATGAATATTTAATGTTATGTGCTTGAAGCATATATAATCCTCTATCTGGGACTGAAGCAAAAGCTAAACGATCATTAAACATATAATCTTCACCTAATTTATCTTTACGCCATTGATCAGTCTGAGGTATATATGATTCATATTGTTCATCACCTATTTTACCTAAGTCATGATTTATAGCTGAGAATATTAATTCTTCTAAAGTATATGTAGAATCATCTACACCCATTTCAACCCATATATTATTTAATTTTAAAGCACAATCTACTACCCTTAAAACATGATCCACATATCCTCCAGGGAAAGTATTATGGTATTCCTTTTTATGAGCTGCAGGCATTAATATGATCCTATCAGCATATTTTTTATAAAATGCTTTTAAATCTGAACGACGAGGCTCAGCAATATAAGCATCAATTCTAGACATTAGTTTATCCCAATTATTTTGAATTTGTTCTGCTGTTAGACTCATATTGATGAATTTAATTCGTTTCCAGTGCGTGGTTCATATTCAATAAATGTTTTAATTTCATCTACTAACTGTTTCATATACTCAGTTGTTTCTAGATATTGTTCTCTATCTCCACCTCGTTTCAAGATAAAATCTAATTTAGTTAGACTTGAATCTAATTTCTCTAATTTGTTCCTAATAATTTCTCTGTTTACCATATTATATATTTAAATGTTATATTAAATGTCTCATTATTCTACCCCCCCTTGTTCCTATTCTTCTCTCCTTCTTCTTATATACCTAAATTTCCTTAAACCTGTAATTTAAATATAATATCTGTTTTTTACACTTCCAAACTTTTTTCAGCAAAATCTAAAATTTTCTTTAAAATAATACATTTTTCATACTCTTCAGTATTAGTGAAATAATTTAATGCTGCGATAAGATTATTAATTAAATAACTATGTTTAACTTTAGTTTTTATAGCATTTTGATGATCTTCATTATTTAAATCAATTAACTCTAAAAACGAGTACGCCCTATTATATACAATGGCATTACTTGCATCAGATAAAAGTTCATAATTAAAATTTTTATCATTACCAAATACCTTTTCAAGCTGCTGTTCGAATATAGTATTATTTTGTATTAACTTTTCAAACATACCAACCCAAAACAACGGTTTCTCATATAACTCAATAATAATATTATCTTCTTCAGATAATAGTTTATTTTCGTTTTTATAGTCGAATAAAGTAAATATTCTATCTAAATTCATATATATAAATATATGACAAAATAAAAAAAGCACCAACTGTTAAATTGGTGCTAAAAATAAAAAAATAAACAAAACGTGATACCGAACTGGTATTAAGATGTTGCGAGGGTAAGAATCGAACCTACGTAGTTCGGCTTATGAGACCGAGCTGGAACCACCTCCAGTCTACCTCGCTATATTTTGCAGTCAGGATAGGATTTGAACCTATGGGGAGCTACCCTCTGTTTCTACTTCTGAATATGCTGCGAGAGGTTAACATCACAAGCAGGAATTTCATTTTCGTCTATTCACTCTCTACCAATAAGAGTCACCTGACTATATTTTTGTAGTCCTATCAAGAATCGAACTTGAAATAACAACTTAGAAGGCTGTGGTTATATCCATTTAACTATAGGACCAAAGCACGTATAGGAGGAATCGAACCTCCATCTATAGTTTTGGAGACTATTATGTTACCATTACACCACACACGCGTTTTTATTTCTTAATATTAACATTAGTAACTGTATGTGTAGTACAAGTTGTATCATTTACAACAGTTAATGTGTCTGATATAGAAGGTGTAGTATTTACCGTTCTATTAGAATTGCAAGAAATAACGAATACTGATGCGATTACAATCGCGGTTAAAATTGTTTTTTTCATTATATTAATTAATTTATATACTAAATATACGTTTAAAATTTAAAAAAACCAAATTTTTTTAAATATATCTTTTTCCAATTTCTTTAATTATATTAGTTGCGTCTTCAATACTTATCCCAAAAAATTCTCTACTACTACTAACTCGATGACAATCTAAATATTTATGTATTTCATTTTCCAAGAATTCACCATCATGACATTTAAAAGCAAATTCAACTTTAAACGGTGTTGGAATACCAGTAGACATAGACATTTGCTTAGCTCGTTCTTCAGGTAATAACTTAGTATATCCTATCTTAACTAAATCAGGTATTGATTCATTTGATAAAACATATATCCAATATTTACCCTCACCTTTTCGTTTTAATGGATATTTTTTTCTATTAGTATAATAAACTACATTTTCCCATGTTTCCCATCCTTTTTCAGAACATGGTATACGTGTAAAATATTTAACAGGATAATTTAAAACATCATCTTGTATACTAATATATTCTTTAGCTTCATTAGGTGTTATATATTGCATGACCCATCATATTCTTTTCCGACATATATACTAATATATCTCATCTATTATATTATATTTTAATGCTTCTTCTACATTCATATACCAATCTCTATTTTCTTTCTTAATACTATCTAGTTTAGATTTAGTCAAACTAGTATGTTTATATAATAAATTATCATATATCTCCATTATACGTTTTCCTTCTTCTAATTCACGCCTATGAGTTGATAATTTCTCATCCGATAAAGACCATAATATTTCATGATACATAAATGTTGAATTTTTACTAGCAGCACGATGATGACCAACAGCCATTATTATGAATCCCATTGATAACGCTGCTCCATAACATATAGTATGGATGGGAGTTATACTAGCATTAATTGCATCAACAATCCCTATTCCTCTGTATATATCTCCACCATATGAATTAATAATAAGCTTAATGGGTTTACCTGGTTTATTTTTATCTATATAATTTATATCATGAATGAACTGTATAACATCATTGGAATTTTCTTCATCTATATCACCTAATGTGATAATACGATGATCAAGCGAGGAAGGTAGTTGCTTTTTCATAAAACATGTAATTTATGATAAATATCATTCATGTTTTTTCCTACGACCACGTTTACCACCTTTACGAGCGAGTGCTCTGGCTAGCATTTCGGCTTTTTGCTCCGGTGTGTATTTTGATGGACGTCCACGCTTACCAGATGATTGAGACTTTTGTTCTTCCTGTTTAATTTTTTCCTCATCGGATAATGGTTTCCTGCCACGTTTTCCTGGGATTTTATTTGTTTCTTTTATAACCTCAATTTTTTCCGTGTTTTTGAACTTGCGAATACCCAGAATATACGGGTGTACTATTACTTGATCTAATTCATAACTATACACACATCCATTATCATGATATACCTCAAACCCACCATTTGGGAATGATTTTTTTTCACCTGGTTGATATATGGCTTTTAATGTAAGGTATTCATCAGGCTGATCAAAATATTCTGCCGGTAATACTCTAATGTGTTTAACAAAATTTAGAAACTGAGAATCAATGTTTTCATAAGATTTATATGGAATGTATCCATCTTTGATTTTAGTAACTATTTGCATGTTTTAAATATATATTTTGTCGACGTGAAAATTTTATAAAAGACCTTTTTTTAATCTTTGTGATTTTTATTATGTTTTGGTAATTCGGAAATGTAGTATATGAGTATATACTGTCGATGTAGGGGTGTAAAAGAGTTGTATTTGTTACTCAAATCACCCCCGGATAACATACCTACCATATATGGATATCAACGGTCGTGGGAGATTATAACATGATTATCCATTGCTATGTACGTACGTACGCCGCGGAATACATGTGATAGGATTAATACATAATAAATTAAAGATCAAAAATATTTTGGTGATTAAACCGAGATTCGAACTCGTGAAACAATCCTTTATTGCGTTTAACCTGTTGTTTTTTGATGGTAATTATTTATCAACACCATCACTGACAAGGTGGAAAACGTAATTGTTTCCCACCTTTACTCAGTTGTTTTCATATACTAATCATTCATCAACTCCATTTCATCAACTTCAACTTTAACTTGTTTGGGACGACCTAATTTAATTCCTATTCCACTTGCAATTAATTGTTCACGACGTGCTAATTTCATTTGGCGTGCACTACCTTCTACAGTTGGTCTACCTCGTTTTAATTCCATCCCCATTGCTAATTTTGCTTTGCGTGCCTCAATAATGGCTTGGTGTTTACTTCCTTCAACAGCTGGTCTACCTCGTTTTGGAGTAATACCTGCTGCTAACATAGCTGCTTTTTGAGCTAATAACATTTGACGTTTACTTCCTTCAACTACTGGACGTCCTAATTGTTTTGTTTGTGTTTGTGTTGTTGTTTCGTTGTTCATGACCTTTATTTTTTTATTTTTAATTTTGACTAAATATACGCTTTTTATTTTAGGTAACCAAATTTATTTTTTATTTATTTTTATTACCTTTTTTTTATTTCTTTATTGAACTAAATATACGTTTAAAATTTAGGTAAGCCAAATTTATTTTTTAATATAACTCTAATCCATTTTCATCCATTACGGATATGAATTCTTCAATTAATATAAGATCCTCTTTAGTAAATGAATCACTATCGTAAGCATCTTTACCTGTGATGTAACTAATTACCTCCATCCAATCATCACCTCCACTTTCTAATCCACCTTCCTCTTCAATCATATCAATATCCAAGTCAAGGTCTTCAAATGTTTGATACATGTAAGTACTGTCTATTTTATTCATTTTTTTAATTTTTATTGTACTAAATATACGTTCGAAAATTAAGGTAGCCAAATTTATTTGTTAATTAACACTCATACCTTCATACTTTAATAAACTATTACAAATGTATGTTTGGAACCGTACTAATGTTTTTATATCATTCAGTTGTTGTAATATGTTTTTCTTGTTTATCTCATTAATGTTTTTCTCATTTATGAAGTTGATTGTAAATGTTTTGGCTTCATTCAGGTTATTCATTTTGAACACTTGTTCACTAATTTGTTCAAACACTGATTTAATTTGTACCTTTTTCATTTTTTTTATTTTTTTATTGTACTAAATATACGCTTGAGAATCTGGGAAGCCAAATTTATTTTTAATTTATTTCTTCATCTGTTTCTTCATCTATATAAGGGTCGTATTCATTTATAATAGCTTGGCATAACTTAACAAGTTGTTTCCTGTATTCTTTTTCAAATTCACTGCAGTCAGAATTAATATTATCATAACAATCAAGTAAATCTTGATATGTGTTTTTGAATCTGCAATAACTCATATTTACCATAACCTTTATTTTTTTAATTTTATAAACTAAATATACGCTTTAAAATTAGGGTAGCCAAATTTATTTTGATTTAGATTCACCTAATATTTTTTTGATTTTATTTGTTTGTTCAATAGCTATCATCATCTCATTATATGTTAATTTATCTCCAAATGAAGATGGATACTCACCATTCCCATAATACCATACAATCCATTGAATTAAATATTCCTGTATCATATTTTTTATTTTTTTATTGTACTAAATATACGTTTGAGGGTTGAGGTATCCAAATCTTCCTTTTATAGAGCGTTAGTATATAATGGTCTATAACGAGAGGGAGGAGGGGCGAAACATGATTTTTCGACCCCTACACAATTAATGCTACCCCTACTATCCACTTATACCACATACCATCCCACTCCATCCCCGTTTACCACATTTGGTTCATCCCTGTTTGTCACCATTACATACCCTTATAACACTCATATACAACATTCCTCAATTGTTCTATTATTGTCCCATCCGTTACCTCATCATTAGTATCAACATCTATCATATGATATCGATCTACACACATTATATCATTGTCAGGTGCTTCTGTCACCATATATGTCTTATTCGTATTACTGTCCTCAATTGTATACACCGTTGTCGTGTATGTTTCTATATCCGTTATCTGCATTGTTGTTTTGTTTCTGGGTTATTATTTTTATTATTCTTATTCTACTACTGTTATTAGTTTGTTTATTTATAGTCTTATTCGTACTTCATTCATTATTGCATCTATATTACTTGTTTTGAATACTGATTTGTCGTAACCGTCTGCTATTTCATTTGGGTTATTGATTAACCATTTTAGGTGTTCTTTAATATCACTATACCCCCAATCATCACTAATACCTAATAATTTATCAGCTGTGTCTTCATATTTGTTGGTCTCTAATTCGTTAAGGTGTTCTTGTACTACTTTAGGGTATTTAGTTGCTAATTGTATAGCCATTTGTTCATCCATTCCTATTTGTTCAAGTATATACTGTGTTGTTTCACCATCTATATCTATGTAACGCAATGTTTGAATTATATTATTTATCGTCATATTATTTTTTTATTTAACATTGTGTTTAGCTGAAATATTTATATTCTTGTTTCCATTCACCATTTGGTAATTTAGTTTGAACGACATAATCCGGTTTGTTTGTTAGCCATACTCTTAAATTTTCATGGTCAATTTTTAATTCATGACCGTCCCATGTACGTTCCATTGTTTCTAATTCATTGAGTTCTTGTCTTGTAAAATTAGTATTCATGACCTTTATTTTTTATTTAAACTAAATATACGCTCTAAAATTAGGGTAGCCAAATTTATTTTGTAGTCAGGACAAGATTCGAACTTGTACAATAACTTATGAGCTATACTTATGGGTCTCTCAAGGTTACTCTGCGTTATCTTTACTGTTAACCTTTATTCATGCGTCTACCAATTCCGCCACCTGACTATTACCTTTTATTGTTTATTCAATTTCGATTCTATATCCGTCATTGCTTTATACAATTCATGCATTTTCTCGAATGTGAATGTTTCGCATCCCACTTTGATTGTCTTGTCAAGGTTAATTATGGCTCTGTAACTTCCATTAAGTCTTACCTTGGTTGGCATTGCTTGTGTTCCTTCAAAATATGCTATGAATTCTTCAAATGTGTTTACATGTATTTCACCGTCATTGAAATTCGTACTTGTTCGACTTGCTGTTATTTCTTCCTCATCCCATATCATATATGGGAACTCTTTATCCCATAACATTGCTGTGTCCTTACCGCCATTCCAAATTGGTACACCAATGGCTTTGAGGTACTTGGCTGTTAATTCATATTTACTTTTATCAATGTCGAGACATTTAAGTCTACATGTTGGGTGTGTGTATTTCATGACCTTTATTTTTTATTTAAACTAAATATACGCTCTAAAATTTAGGTAGCCAAATTTACTCTTCATCATATTCATCCTCATCATCTTCGTCTTGTTCTTCAGCTTGTATTGATGGGAAATA
>Ga0214923_10008392_pt1 | contig 11015 bp, 9 predicted proteins | sample LL1510_MetaG_FD_177993 | JGI IMG/M metagenome (GOLD analysis project Ga0214923, IMG submission 177993) | Freshwater microbial communities from Lake Lanier, Atlanta, Georgia, United States - LL-1510 | ecosystem: Environmental > Aquatic > Freshwater > Lake | place: USA: Georgia | collected 2015-10-15 | reverse complement strand
TTCTTTGCATGTTTGTGTTTCTTTTCGCTATTTGGGCTACATTTTTTTTCTGCTTTTGGAGAACATTTCTTTGCATGTTTGTGTTTCTTTTCAGAACTTGACGAGGAGACTTTACGTTGATGTTTTTTATTAGTATATGTTTCAATATCAGACGAGGATGAGTCTGATGAGTCTGGGTGTTTTTTATGATGACGTTTAATATTAATTAAAACTTCTTCAGATTCAGACGACGATGAGTCTCTGTCTTTTTTATTAACTTTGTCATTACGAGGCATTATATACTATAGTTTAGAAAAAAAAATCCAATATTTTTAAATATTTTTTTCAAAATTTTTAAATATTTTATTTCAAAAATTCTATATATTTTTTAATTTAAAAATTTCTTTATATTTTAAATTTAACGCATCTTTTATTTAAAAGAATATTATTATTATAATACTAAGTAATATGAAAAGTTTATATGAGATAATAAAAAATGTAGGAGAACATTGTTTAGATTCTTTAGATAGCATCACTAATATATTATGTTTTTGTTTATTTCATAAAAATATTACAAAATATAATAATTATTTAGTATTCACATCTAAAATTAAAAAAACATATAATTTCGAAATGTGTATATTAAAAAATATAGATAGTTTGATTAGTATATTAAAAACTAATACATACATTGAATACGATGATATATTAGGTGAAATTTTTAATTTAATTTTACATAATAAAGAATTTACAAAATTAGCAAAAGTATTAAAATATCATTATATGAATAGACATTTATTTGGATATATGTTTTCTGATATTTTAGATATAAAAGACAAATCAGTATTGTGTTTATCATCACAAGCTGGTGAATTTAATAATTTACCTTCAACTAATGTAGACCAATATGATTTAAATAAGAACTATTATTTATGGACTTCACTTGCAAATGAAATTATAAATAAACCAGTTAAAATACAAAATACAGATTATATTCATGATGATTGCATAAATAAAAATTACGATGTAATTTTATGTAATATTCCACAAGGAATTAAAAATATAACACATGCAAGTTGTTGTAAAAGGATAAAGGATTTAAAAATACGTGGTACAAAATCAGAACCATTAATTCTTCAATTAATTATGACATCTTTAAATAACAATGGTGTTGGTTGTATCATTGTACCTAATAATTTATTATATAATAATTCAAAACAACATGTAGAAACAAGACAATATTTAATAGATAATTTTAATGTCACAAAAATCATAACAATCTGTTCAACATTTTTATATGATACAACTTATAATTGTTCTATAATGTATTTTGAAAAAACTACAAATACAAAAAAAATATCATTTGAAAAAATAGAATTAGAAAATAATATTGTAACTAATACAAAATTATTTGATGTAACTACAGAAGAAATTATTAATAAAAGTTATAATTTATATTATGAAAAATATATAACTATAGATGTACCAAAAAAAGATATAGAATATAAATTGAAAGATGTAGTTGAAGTAGTAAATACACAAACAACAAAATTAGATAATCATTATATAACTATACCTACTTATATCAATAATAAAACTGTTGAATTACATTTCGATACTTTTAATTTAGAAAAAGATAGAATATCATTAATTGTAAAAGATGAAGATAAATGTTTACAAAAGTATTTTAATTATTATTTTTATCAAGTAATTAAACCAAATTTATATGTAGCAACTACTGGTAAATTGAAAAAAATAGATATTGATTTATTATTGGATATTAATATTCATATTCCATCGTTACATACACAAAATATTATGATAAAATATTTTGATATAAATTTTAATTTAATTGATACTAATAATAGACAAATAGAAAGATATAATTCATTAAAAAATCAATATATTAATTTGATGATTAATAATAGTAATAAAATAGCATTGAAAAATATATTTAAAATTGAGTCCAAGTGTAAATCAGACAATACAATTACAATACAAAAAAATAGTCATACCGCTGGCACGGTTTGTTTATCAACAGAAAATAATTTAGAGAACCCAAATATGTATTATTTAAATAAAATAAATAATTATAATGACAATTTAGCATATATACTTTTAAAAAATAAAGAAAGAGAACTGAATAGTCTTGCAAGATTAACAAAATCACATATTTTAAATAGAACAAATTTAGAAGATTTTGAAATAGCTAATCTTTCAGATGAAATTCAACAAAAAATAATAGAACAATGTAAGAAATATGATTCTATATGTGAAAATTTACATGAAGTGAATAACAGTATTTTAAATTCAGATATTATTAAAGATATTTATACAATTGAAAATTCTTAATTTAATCAGTATTGGTTTAATTAAAATTTTAGGCTTTTGGTCCTTGAGGCCCTTGTGGTCCAGCCGGTCCTTGTGGTCCAGTCGGGCCTTGTGGTCCAGCGGGACCAGTAGGTCCTGTAAGTCCTTGTGGTCCAGCTGGTCCTTGTATTCCAGCGGGTCCAGCTGGACCATTAATACCACAAAGGCCTTTTGGACCTGGTTCACCAGCATCACCTTTATCACCCTTTTCTCCTTTTTCACCACTATCTCCTTTATCTCCTTTTTCACCACTATCTCCTTTTTCACCACTATCGCCCTTATCACCACAATCACCTTTTTCTCCTTTCTCACATTTACAACCTCTAGCCATCATATCCCAATCAACACAATTATTATCTGGATTAGAACAATAGTTATCAGTTAATGAAATATATGATGACCCACAATGGAAAACTACATCGTATTGACAATATTCTTTATCTTCACACCATTCACCTCGCCATTTAAATGATTGTCCACATTCCCCTTTTTTACCACGAGGACCCATGTGACCTCTTGGACCTCTAACACCTGGTTTCCCTTCTTTACCTGGTAATCCTTCTGGACCAGTATGACCAGGATAACCACGGTCACCCTTAGGACCTCTTTCTCCAGTGTCACCTCTATCACCTTTAATAAAATTTAAATTATATGGTTTAAATCCTTTAGTTATAGAACTAAAATTATCAGTTTCACATTCATATAATCCCATATCGGGTTTTTGTGTTTTAGATTTTATATCAAATACTTCTAAATAGTTCTTATTTTTATGAGATTTCTTTTTTGAATCTCTTTTAGATTTAGCACTGGAACTTGAATTAGAACTAGAATTGTTTGATTCATCGTCGGAATTAGTAAAATACTCTGTATTATTTTTATCCATTTAACAATATATAATTAATTCTAGAAAAAAATTCTTAAATATTTTTAAAATATTTTTTGAAAAATTTTAAAATATTATAAAGATATATATATATATATATATATAGGCTAGTTATGGATACGATGTTAAGAATAATAAAAATCGATAAATTATTAAATTTACAAAGAACAGTAAATGATAATTATGTTATAAAAAACTCTGTAGTAAAAATATTATTATCTGGTACATATCTTTTACATGCAAACATATCATTAGAATATCGTGGGAAAATTGGATTATATGTTAATACTTATGAAAAACTATCAAATGATATGATATATAATAAATCAAATATTTTTATTAACAAAATATTTGTTTTAAATAAAAAAGATAAAATATCATTTAAAAATCTTTCATTAGAAGATATAATACAAAAACAAGATATAGAAATATGTCTTTATAAATTAGCATAATTTTTTAATTACAATTATTTTTAACAACAGTTTATTTTAACTAAAACATCTATTAGCCTATTTGTTTTGTATGAAACTCTTGATTTGACGTGACGTGCGATTTATCTTTATATAGAACTCTTTTTAAGAGTAATTTTTATAATATCTATTATAAAAATTGCTATTTTATTTTTATAATAAATAAATTATATATTAATGTTACAAACTTGTATTAGTTCTGATGTTAATGAATTGAATAAATTAAATGAAACTTATAATTGGTTACCGAATGAAAAAACTATTCGACCAAATGATAACGATAAATTAAAAAAATATTTTATGAATAATGAAATATCATATGAATGGAAATCAATGAAAGATTTTATATTACATAAAGTTTTTAATCAAAATTATGTATTAGAAAATAACAAAAAATCAGTTATTGATACAGAAAAAATAAATGATTGGGTTTTTCAAGAATCGATGTTTCGTTACGATATACCACAAGAAACCAACCATTATATTTTATGGAATAAAAATAATTTTACTGTTCATTTTTCAAATGAAGTTATTGATATGTTAATAAAAAAACATATTAAAGAAATAGTAAATCATGATAATTTTGATTTTGGATGGTATGTAAATCCGCAACCAACAGTTCATGATTTTTATCACGTTCAAGTTTTTTGGATTTTAATAGATAAATAATCCACAATTTTATGATGTTCATATAATTTAGCAAGTATTATTGGTGTAACTATATTTCCATCAACATTTACTTGATGATTATAATCAGCACCATTGTCACATAAGATTTCAACTAATTCTTTATTACCATTTCGACAGGCGTAGTATAATGCAGTCGCACCATTATTCATTTTATGATTAACGTTTGCGTTATATTTAATCAATTCTTTTAATATTTTTGGTTGTTCATAATCTACTGCAATAATAAGAGCTGTTTCGTTTTTATTTATTATAGATTCAACATCGGCACCATTTCTAAGCAATTCGCAAACAACATCGTAATGGCCAAATTGTGTAGCAATAATTAAAGGAGTTCCACCATAATGTGTAGCTATATTAACATTTGCATTGTAGTTAATTAATTCTTTTACACAATCTAAATGACCTTTATAACTTGCAATTAAAATAGCACTGATATCATTATTATTTTTTTCATTAACATCAACATTATTTTCGCAATATAATTTAACTTTTTCTAAATCACCTTTTACACAAGCATTCATAAGTGGAGTAAATTGTTTATTCTCAATACTGCTATATTCCGACATACTAATTTTATTATTGATATAAAAATATTTATTTCAATTTTTATTATAAAGGATTACCATTTAATTATAATATTAATGGAAGAATTAAAAAATGAAAGACAACTATTAATAGATAAAATAAGTAAATTTAATGCTAAGATTTTTAATTTACAAAATCAGTTATTAAATATTGAGCAATTAATTGTTGAATCAGACCATAAAGAAATAATGGAAACATTAACTTTAAATGAACAACAATTAAAAGTTATTAATTCAACAGATTTATATACATTAGTTATTGCATGTCCTGGTTCAGGAAAAACCCATACATTAATTTCAATGTATATTAAATTAATTGTAGAAGATAAAACAGACCCATCCAATGTTTTATTAATTACTTTTACAAAAAAAGCTGGTCAAGAAATGTGTGGTCGTTTAGCTTCACTTGTACCAACAAAATTACCAGCGTATGTTGGTTCATTACATGGTTTAAGTTACCGTGTTTTACAAGAATATAATAATATTAATTATACAATATTAGATGAGAAAGAAGCAAAAGATATGTTAAAAGATTTATGTAATGAATATTTAGATGAAGAATCAGATAATACATTGATTAAATCAAAAATAGTTTTAATAATTGACCAAGCATCATCTTATTATCCATTTAATTTATTAGGAACACTTAAAAAATATTCATTAGAAAAATTACATGATAATGTATTATTAATTTATCAAAAATATCAACAGAAAAAGAAAGCAGAAAATTTAGTAGATTTTAATGATTAATGCTTTCATTTTGTGAATTTTTAGATACAGAAGAATCAAATGAATTTAAAAATAAAGTTAAATTTATATTTTTTGATGAGTATCAAGATGTTAATCCAATTCAACATTATATATTATCTAAATTTAAAGGTTATTCTAAGATTATGGTTGTTGGTGATGATGCTCAAGCTATTTATGCATTTAGAGGTAGTTCTGTTGATTATATACTTAATTTTCCCAATGAATTTAAACCAAATAAAATGTATTTATTAGAAAAAAACTACAGGTCGAGTAAACAAATTGTTGATTTTTTTCAGGATATAATAATAAAAAATACGAACCAATATAAAAAAGATGTTATATCAGTATCACCTAATGAAAGTGTTAAACCAATTATAATTGGATTTGAAGATAATAAAAAAAGAGACCAATGGATAATTAATGATATATTTAAAAATAAACAAAATGGTATTAGTTTAACAAAAATGGTTGTATTAGCTCGTAAAAATGAATCATTAGATAAATTAGAAATAGAATTAGTAAAACAAGGTATTACAGTTTTAAAACATACTGGATTATCAATTTTAGATAAAGCCCATGTAAAAGATTTTTTAGCTTTTATTATTATATTAGTTAATGAAAAAAGTTCATTGCATTGGAAAAGAATATTATCATTACATATAAATGTTAATATTGCACATGAAATTATAGAAGGTGCAATTAATAAAGGTATTACCATAAGAGAATCTATTAAAAAATTAAAAGATACAAAAGTAGCTTATGCTAATCAGTTAAAAGAATTAGATGGTGTTTTAGAATTTATAAATAAAAAAAATATTTATGAAATGAAAGATATTGATAAAGCTAGACATATATTAAGTTATTTAGAAAAAGTATGGTCTACTAAAAATAAATATGATAGTCATTTATCGGATAAAGTTAAAGATATATTGTTATTAATAAGTTATTTATCGAATTCAACATTAAAACATTTTATAAATGAGTTATATTTAAATCAATCAATTGAATCTAATTTAGATAATACAATGTATTTAACAACTATCCATGGTTCGAAAGGATTAGAATGGGATTATGTTTATTTAATTGATGTTGATTCAGAAAATTTTCCTAGTGTTAAACATGGATTTTATATAGACGAAGGTTCAGAAATGGAAGAAGAAAGAAGATTATTTTATGTTGCCTGTTCAAGGGCAAAACATAATTTAGTAATAACATATAATTATGATTTAAATCCAAGTTCATTATTAACAATGTCTCCTTTTATTCGAGAAATAAATCATAAATTATACAATGCAGTAAATGTTAATTATGATAGTTATTATATGTCTGGAGTAATTTCTCAAGATGTATCTAATTATTTAAAATATTATGGATTTTCAAAAATATATCCATTAATTAAAAAATTAAAATGTTCCAGAAGTAGTATTCATTCATTATTTGAAATACCAAGATATTTAGATAAATTTAAATATAGTAGAATAGTCATAGGTAATTTTTTTGATTATTTAATAGCTAAAATAATACAAATAAATTTTACAAAAAATATAAAAAAGTTTGATTTAAATATTATACATAAATTAGAAAAATTTCCACAAAAAATTCGTCAAAATTATATTGACGAATTAAATGATTGGCGTAATTTGTTAAATGATATATTTTTTATTAGTACATTCAATATTAAAGACGAGGGTGATATTTTTGCTGATTTAAAAAGATTATTAATTAATGATAAAATATATGAACATTATAATAATATTAGTGTGTCATTAACTAAATATATAAAAACTTTCAAGCCGAAAGAAATTAATTCACATTACAATGTTACACATGCAAAAATTAAAGGTGAAATTGATTTATTAGTAGATGATAATTTATTTGAAATAAAAACAAATCAAGGTGAAATAGCGACTTTGTCTAATATAACACAAACATTATTATATTCATATTTAATAAACAAAAAAGATAAACAAATTAATAATATAATACTATATAATCCAATTACTGGTGAAATATGTTTATTTGATACATCAAAATTTAATTTTAAAGAAGTTGCAAATAATATATATGGACATTTTTCATCAAAACTTAACGATAAATAGATTTAACTACTTCTAAATTCTTTTCTATTTCGCTTATTTTGATTATTACATTTGTATACATATTTCTATTATAACTATAATTTAATAAACTTAAACGTTTTTTAAACACATTATCTAATGGTAATCCATTAGAATCATATAATCGTATAACTAATTTATCAAATTTTCTTGTGTCCAATGGTAAAAATGCTTCTTGTGCTTCACCGCTTAAATACAACCAATCTTTTGATTGTGAAGAAGGAAAAAATATTCCAAACATTTTATCAATTTGTCTATTTGTTGCTGTAGACTTTGTGGGTCTAAATGATTCTAATTCTAAATAAAATATTCTTTCATTTAATAAATCTCTTGAACCGAAACCAAATAAATAAATAAAACAATTGCCAATTAATGCAAGAGGTATATCTGTCCAGATGCCTGTAAATTCAATAACAGATGATTTAATAATATCTGATTCTTTTGTAATGATTTCTCTATAACTTGTAATTATAAAATAATAATTATTATTAGATGCATCAACTATTCTTAATACATTATCTTCGTAAATATTTTCAATTAAAGTTATGCTCATATTAGGAATAGTTAAAGTAGTATGAGTAAAAGTTAAATCAGAAGAATTGAACAGTATATTTCCATAAGGTAAAATTAATGGACTTGTAGCAGGTAGAATATTGGGTGTTAAAGGTGAAAAATTATTTATAAATATATTATTATTGTTAATAAGCATAATTGGATAAATGTTATTATTAATATTAATATGATCGAATAATCTAGCATCTTTAAATACACATATACCACATAATAATGTTGTATTTTCTAAATATCCAATTGGTAATAATATTATAGATTCTTTATTATTTGTTATTCTAATATAATTTACTGATTTACCATTTATTATTACTGTACCTGTTTGTATTATTGAACCAGGATAAGCAGAAATTAAATAATTTGTTAATTCTTTTGTAATAGATTCAGAATAAGTAGTAATTATATATGTGGGTAATAATGATTTTATTAAAATAAATCCATCAAAAAAATTACCAATTATATTTGATGGTATAAATCTTGGTATTAAAATTTCTGTTACTTCAATATAATTAATTTCATTAAATTTATTATATACGATTGCTTCATATCTTTTACTAGCATCATTATATACACTGTTATATGATGTGTTATAAAATATATTAAAATCAAATTTATTTTCAGCAGGAGTTTTATTAAATTTTCCAATTTGATATTCATTATTTAAACTATTGTATGGTTGATTAAAATCAAAATCATATAAATTATTAATAGTTTGCTCTAATTGACCATCTATTGTAAGAATTTCATCTGTTAAATTTTTTGGTTTATTTTTATTATTATCTGTTTTATTTTTATTTTTATTTTCACTTAATTTACCATATCCAATATCCATTGCAAATTTTACGTGAATATCAAATGGAGTTTTATCATGTGTATCTCTCGATGATATCTTTATAAAATATTGTTTTTCTTTCATATTTGCAATAAAAGTTTCTTTAGGTTGTGGAAATACATTTACTCCAATTTCATTTTTATTCATTATAATAAAATATAAAATAATATTATTTGAAACGTATTATTTAAAGTAGGTTTGAGATTTTGTAAATAAAATACGTATCGCTTTAACTTTATTTTTAAATATTAGATTATATTAAAAAATTTTATATAATTATTTAATGATTAAGTTAGTTATAGATAAAAAAAAATTATGTTATGAAATAGAATTAGAAAAAAAACTGAAAGAAGAAAAAGAAATTAAGAGAATTTTATTAGAATATGAATTAGAATTAGAAAGAAAAATTAAAGAAGAAAAAGAAGAAGAAGAGAAACGAATTTTATTAGAAAAGAAACTTTTTGATAATAAAAATAAATTAAATATGCTTATAAGAAGAAATAGATATGTATTCAATAATTGTCTCAACAAAAATTCTAAAAAAATATATAGTAGAGTTGAAAATTTAGTATATTGTACGAGTGAAAATTTATCATTTGGATTTATTATATTAAGATATGTTAATAGTACTCTTACAAATAAATATTGGATTCATTCTTATAATTGTATACGTAAATTGTATCCAGAAAATAATATATTAATTATAGATGATAACAGTGATTATAATTTTTTATCAGATATAGAATTATATAAAACAATTGTTATAAATACCGAATATCCAAGAAGAGGTGAATTATTACCATATTACTACTATTTAAAAAATAAATTATTTGATACTGCCGTTATTATTCACGACTCTGTATTTATTAATGAAAAGATTGATTTTTCGGTTGATACATATAAAATTATATGGGATTTTTGTGATAAAAATGAACAATATAATGATGTAAAAAAAATGATTAAAATATTTAATGATAAAGAATTAGAAAAATTTTATGATGATAGATTATGGAAAGGATGTTTTGGTGGAATGTCTATTATAACTTATGAATATTTTAAAAAAATTAATGATATATATAATATAGATAAATTATTAGATTTAGTGTTAACACGGTTTAATCGTTGTAGTTTTGAAAGAGTTATTGCTATTTTATTACAAAAAAATCATAAACAACCATCATTATTGGGTGACATACATGAATATTGTAAATGGGGCATATCATTTAATTATAAAGAAAAATATAACAGTTTACCTATCGTAAAAGTATGGACTGGAAGATGAAAAATAATCAGACTCGTTCTAGTAATTATTACACCTTTTATAACATTTTGATAAAATAATTGAACTTTGTTATCTTATTATAATAGTATTAGTTTATTATTTTATTATTTTGTTATTTAATCTTAGAAATTTTTATAGAATTAATTAATGTTTAGATTAATTATAGATAAGAAAAAATTTGAGTATGAATTAGCAATGCAAAAAAAATTCAAAGAAGACGAAGAAAAAAGAAAAGAAGAAGAAAAGAGACTTTTATTAGAAAAGAAACTTATTGATGATAAAAAGGAATTAGATATGTTAATAAGAAGAAATAGACTTCTGTTTTATAATATGATAAATAAAAATAATTTAGAAAATACAGCTAATATATTAGAAGATAATAAACTAATTATAAATAAAAATAATTTACAAAACACAACTAATGTATTAGAAGATAATAAAGTAATTAATAATAAAAATGGTTTATTAAAAAAGAATAATACATTAGA
>Ga0214923_10008391_pt1 | contig 11015 bp, 12 predicted proteins | sample LL1510_MetaG_FD_177993 | JGI IMG/M metagenome (GOLD analysis project Ga0214923, IMG submission 177993) | Freshwater microbial communities from Lake Lanier, Atlanta, Georgia, United States - LL-1510 | ecosystem: Environmental > Aquatic > Freshwater > Lake | place: USA: Georgia | collected... | reverse complement strand
GGTGCCGGGCCTGACCGGTGACGGAAACCGGGGACCTGTCCCCGGACCGCCCGGCCAGCTTCCCGGGAGCTGACCCACGCGATGACCGGTGCCCCTTTCCCGCACCAGGAACTCGATCCGACGCAGACCCAGCAATCCGCGCGGGCAAGCCAGACCCAATCAACCTGGCATCGAGCACTTTCAGGATCCACCGAAAGCTGCGCCGACCAGCCCGGTCTGTCAGTTCGACCAGTTCCCCGGTGACGAACCAGCACCTCCTAAGGCGACTCGTGGTCCGCGAAACACAGGGGACCCATCGCGTCAAAGCCCATCGAGCTGGATGGGTCTCCCTGTGGTCGTGGATGGTGCCGGGATCCGTGTTGGCGGGCATGGACGGCTCCGAGTGACGGAGCGGCGACGGTGTCCGAATGCAGGTTTTGACACATACCATCCTTGCTCCAATTCGTGCGGATGAGTTGGAGGGCAAGTGGGTCGGGTTCCAGCGACCCCCAGCCGGGTTCGCCATCCGCCCCCCAGGCAGGATGTAAAGAAAATTGTGAGGAGGCGCGGGAAGCGGTCAGGCACCTGTCAGGTCTGATCCTCGAATTAGCACACCGTCAAGCGAGAGAGGAACCCAAGACGATGGCTGACGACATGAGGCTTGTACTCGAGGCAATCGCGCGCAACCTGGCAGGGATGCACGGCGGAGTATGCGTGCTGGCTTGCGAGCTGATCGAGGCGTAGGTGGCCATCGACTGCGGTGCCGACCCACACGAGCGCACCGCCACCCGGACCGGCCAGCGCAACAGCAGTGCGGTGATTGCCTCCGGCCTTGAACCCTCGCACCGCTTGGCGTTGGCGCTCGCCCCGGATGTCAAGTTCGGCTTGTGGACTTGGGCCACGCGCAACTCACATCTTGGCACGATCGCCGGAATCGCCCCGGTGCCCTTCATTGCCCTGCCTTGCTCCTAGTATGGAACGCTCGGGTGCGAAGCACTCCTTTTGGTGTGCACGGTACCCAGGATGTTGCCCTATGGTTCCTTCATGAAGTCAATTCTGGTGATTGGTGGCGGGTCGTCTGGCGTGGAACTGGCTCGGGCGCTCGATGACGCCGGCCTCGACGTGACAGGGTCACCCGCAACCCGGCCTTCTTCTGGTCGGTCGGCGCGCTGCGGGCAGCGGTCGAACCGGCGTGGGTCCGCCGGCTGTTCATACCCTATGACACCCTGATGCGCCGGGGAGGCGTGGTGACCGGAACGGTCACGGCCTTGTCCGCTACCGAAGCAATGCTTGATGACGGGACGGTCATCCCATTTGACACCGGGGTGATCGCGACCGGTTCGGCAGTCCCCTTCCCGGCATGGCCGAGGGCCGGGTCGGTCGCTGAGGCCGAGGTCGAGTGCGCTGCCTTGGCGGCACGGATTGCGACGGCGGCCCGTGTGGCGGTCATCGGTGGCAGGCCAGTGGGCATCGAGCTTGCCGGTGAGATCACGGGGGTGCATCCGGGCAAGGCGATGGCCCTCGTGGAGTCATCGACGACACTGGTTGGGCGGCATGCGTAACCCCGGTTCGGTGCGTCACTCCAGCGCAAGCTTGTGCGCCTGGGCGTGACCGTCCTCACCGGCGTGCCAATCACGTCCGGCCTCGACGAGGCACCCGTCAGACTGGCTGTTGGCCGGGTGATCGGGGCAGATCTGGTCCTCGATGCCACCGGCGGGCGTCCGAACACCGGGTTCCTGCGCCCGGGTCTCGGCGACAGCCTCGATGCGGCAGGCCGGGTGATTGTGGAAGCGACGCTGCTGGTGCGTGGTCACCCGTCCCTCTACGCGATAGGTGACCTCGTGGCCAGTGACGAACCGAAGACGGCCATCGTCGCGGTTGCGCACGCCAGGGTCACGGTCCGCGTCGGTTGCGAGGGACGTTTCGGCGTTTCGCGGCCTGCAAGCCGTTCACCTGCCCGGAACCGGACTTCCGAAGGAGTGCGCAGCCCTTGTGCGCGCAGTCAGGTGAGAACGCGGGCATCCGGCGCCGCAACCCGCCGGCACCGTGTGGCTTGTCACCCATAGGTTCAAGACCGCAACCAGGGTCATCATGTGCGGACTATTTTCCGCGAACCCCGTGAGCGCCTTCACGTGGACGAACTGCGGAATGATGACCCGGAACGGGTGCCCGGCCTTCGCACGGCCCTACTCCCTTGCCCTTCCCGCCAACACCTGGGGCGACGCCGGGCACCAGCAGGCGATGCTTGCCCGGCGGCATCGCTACCAACGACGCCACGCCCGGAGTGTCACACCATCTGGCGATACCCCGGCACCCGGCGTCCCGGTGGAGCACCGAGTGACCGACGTGCAGCAGCGCTCGTGCCACCGCGAGATTGTGCACGTTGGTTGGCATCGCCACCACCGTGTGGACGAGGCGAGGGCCCCGTCGACCCCGATGTACGCGTTCATGCCCAAGAAGAACTGGTTCCGCACCCGGGGCGGAAACCCCATGGCGGACGCACGCTGGTCTGGTTGTATGGTTAGAGAAGGAGAAGCACGCGCGCCCATCGCATCGACGTGCGAGCCCCGTCGGACAATCCGGCCTCGTGACCCGGGCACCGGGTTCAACGGGTCGAGCACTGTGGTGGCCAGATCTTCGCGTTCGGGGAAGTGCCGGAAACGCACGACGGTCGTGGCATCCGGGATGCCGGTCGTGTCACGGTCGGAGCCCCCATGCGCCTGGCAGACCGGTATGTCGCGAGAGGCTTCCCCCACGGCCTTGTCGGCGTGCACGAACCCCTGCTACCGGAGATGAACCAGTGGCATCAGCATGACCACGTGCGGTGGCAGTCCCCCCAGAAACGCCTGACGGCGCGCGACCGAAGGATCATCCGAAACCGTTGGGGGTTCCTGCCCGGTTCATGCAACACCGTTCCCGGTCCCCCCGACTGCTCCCTTCTGGTGTCAAACCGTCACTGCAGGGCCTCGCACGTGGCATTGCGGTTCAGCGGTGCGCGAGACCGCACATGACATGACGGTTGGTTCAGGCCCTACGCCGGGCGGGACGGTCGCCAACGTTGTCCTACCCTTTTCTCGGTGGCTCTTTTGAACCTGTACTCCTAATAAATTTTATATACTACTTATTGGTAAACAAAATCGTGCGCTCGTCTTGACAACACGTCACGCGCACGTGGCCAGTTATTGTAACGCACACCACCATGGACAGACCAGTCCGGTCAACGGCCTGACCGGCGACGTGCCTCGGCTGGCTACAGGCCAATGATTGCGCTGTCCGTGTCCCCGGCATCTGCTACATGTCGCGCCGCGTCACCGGTCGATTGAATTGCTCCCTCCATTGAACTGCTCACTGTTCGGTAGCCCTACGCGTCGTCATCTCACACGGCGAGGAGAACTAGCTCGATGCCCCGAACCCTGCCTGAGGCTGTCTGCGCACTGACGGCGGCCGCAATTGCGCTGGCGTCGGCATGTGCCAAATTGCGCCCCGCGTCACCCGTCGATTGAACTGTTCCTTGTATCGAACTGCTCCTTGTTCGGTAGCCCTACGCGCCGTCATCTCTCACGGTCAGGAGAACAAGCCAGATGCCCCGAACGCTGCCTGAGGCTGTCCGCGCACTGACGGCCGCCACAATTGCGCTCGCGCCGGTCATTACTCCGGTTGCGCCAGCTGTTCAGGCGCAGTCAGCGCCCGGAGGAGTGAGCACCCGGAGTTGCGCCGTTGGAACCGACACGCTGTCAGCGCTCGGGGTGGCGTCCTCCGGAAGCGTGACGGTCTCCGACGGCACTACGGCACGACGGCGCGGCTGGTGCCGTATGCGACGTCCGACCCCATTTCGACGGTCATGACCAACCTGCAAGTTGCACTCCGGTTGACCAATCCGATTGACGCCAGCGGAACGGTGGCACTGAACGATTCCGGTTCAGGGATCAATGACCAGAACAACTTTGGGCACATTAGCGCCTCGTCTCTGGGTGCTACAAGCTTTACATGGGTAACTCCAATATTTACCAGTGCACCAAACCCGATCACGTTGGCCGACGTCGGCGGTGGCACGCTGATTGCCGAATTGTTTGGCGTATCGCCAAAGACGCTTACGTCGAACGGTGCTTGGATCGAGGGTCCTGTATTCAACGTGCCGGCGCGGAACGCTCAGACGGCCGACGCGAAAATTGGCCAGAATTACAAGATGTCAGACCCACTCATCACCGTTCAGAACACGAATGGTTTTTTTGGAGGCACCGGGACTGCCAGGACTGTTTCGAGCACCGGAGGGACCGCAACGCGCCAGTACTCGCTCTCCGACGGGACGGAGACGGTCTACGTCGCCTATGAAACTGCCGACACAGTCAACCAGGGGCCCGGGGCGACGCCATTCGAGTGGCGCAACGTCCTCAGCTATGTCATGAAGCACAAGACCCGGTTGACGATCTCGACGAGTGGCCTGACCATTTCGGACGGCACCGGAACATTGGCGAGCAACCTCGGGCTTGCCGCAACCTTCGCAGGCGCAGCCCAATCGAAACGTCTGGGCGACGTCGCATCTGGGTATGTTTCGGGCACGGGGTTCGTGTGGATCCCGGACTTGGGGTCTGGAGGCGGGCAGCTTCAGCTTCGAAATGTGAGCGTAGGGAACATACCGGTTGCCACCAGCGGTTCCGCGGGTTCACTCACCATATCGAAGTCAGGCATCACCCGTTCAGTTGCCTGGACGGCATCGACCCGAGTGACGGATCTCGCGTCCGCCATTCAGAACGTCCTCAGAGACCCTCCCATCTCGTCTTCCGGAACGGCCGATTTCGGCACAACGACCGCAGCGAAGGTCACCATCGCAGCGCCTGGCAAGACACTTACCCTCACCGATTCGAACGCCGGCGCGTCAGGCTTGCTGTCAAAGCTCAACTTGCCCACAAGTGCAACGGCGTCGCCAGTGGCGTCGACCGCGACCGTTGCCACCCCGAGTGGGGCATGTGACGCAATTCCCCCCACTGTCTCCACGATCACCACCGCCGCGTCAGGCACCAAGAGAGTTGGCGGCACCGTCTCGATCACGGTCACATTCTCCGAACCGGTGACTACTACCGGAGCCTCTTCACTCCTCCTGGAGACCGGCACGACGGACACGCCGGCGACCTGCCCCGCGGTCACCGCATCGACCACGTTGACTTGCACGTACACCGTGACGTCGGGGGACACGGCGACAGGGCTTGACATCCAATCCCGTTCGGCACTCACAGGCACGATCACCGACGTCGCCGGGAACGCGTACGTGTCCGCGAACGGCTTGCCCGCCCTCGCAACGAATGGCCTGTACGGTGCCAACCTCATCATCGATGGCAGTCCGCCGCCTCCGTCGGGTGGGAACTCACCCGCGTCTGAACCTGCCGGTGGTGCCTCGGCGCCCGGTTCCGCAGTCCCGGTCGCCACGCCCACCCCAACACCGGTGCGGAACCTCGTCACGTTCGTGGCCACCCCAGTATCCGGCGCTGGGACCGTGCGCGTCACTGCCTCGGGTGGGCGAATCGCCGATCTCGGGCTCGCGCTGGCAGACACCGCCACTGGCAGGGACCTGGTGCGATCCGTGGTTGAGGCGCCGACTGGCGACCAGTACGCGGTAAACGGTGTTGGTCGCCTTGAATGGCTCGACCCCGCGAACCCGGCAACCGCCGGCATAGTCGCGGGCGCCACTGTCTCGCGCCTGCCGATAGCGGCAATCGAGACGCTGGAACTGGCACCTCCTTCACCCGGCACCGTTCTCTGGGACGTCACCGGCATCTCAGGGCATTCGCTTTGCGGTGTCGGGGCTGACGGCCTCCTTCACGCCTTGCCTGAGGGCCCGGTCGACCCGACGAGCTACCGGACAGATAAGATCGTGCCCCTGATCAGCATCATTCAGTTGGCCCGGCTTCCAATCGGCCTCCCGGACGGCTTCGGCGCGGCCAAGGCACCACCAACCGTCTTCGCGATCGAGCGGGCGTATGGTGCGCAAGCGGTCGCGGAGACTGACGAGCTGACCTTCACGGTCGTGTTCTCGGAACCGGTCACCGGAGTGTCCAGGGAGTCATTCAGGATCGCCCCAGGCACGACATGGCGCGTCTCGGTCGACGCAACCGGGGCCACCGGAACCGGCATTGCCACGATCGGGAACGAGGTCCTTGCCACCGGGATCACCAACGCTGCCGGTGTTGCACTGGTCAGTGGCGTCACAACTGATCACGAGGAGCGGTTCCGCCTGGCACGGACGGTGCCCGTCGTGCTCGACATCACCAGGACGGCAGGGGCATCGGAACTTCTGGGAAGGGATGGGGTTTCGAAGGACGTTTCATTCACGGTCGTGCTGTCTGAACCCGTGACTGGTGTTGCACCTCCGACCTTTTCAGTAGTCACCGGTCAGGGCCTCAAGGGATCACGCCCGGTGGTCAACGCAGTGGGGGGGACGCCACCACGTTGACCGTGGTGGTGGACGTGGCGGGCACCCGGGGGGATGCCGGCTCGGACCGAGATGCCACATTAGGCCTGCGGGTCGTGCCAGAACGGGTGGCCGTGACGAATCGTTCGGGCGCCAGACTTGTCAGTCCGGATGTCGCGTACCGGAATGAACGCTACTCGGTTGACACGGAGGGTCCAACGTTCCGGGTCACGTATCCGGGTCACGGTTCGGGATTGCCGTTCGGGGCAGGCAACATGGACCTCGTGGTGTTGCCTAGCGAACCACTTTCAGGATCACCGTCGATTGCCATCGACCGGCCGGGTTCGGGCGACGTCGGCCCGGTCGCACTGGGAACCTCACTCCCACTCACATTCACCTACGGCGTCGCCGTGGCGGACGGGAACTCGGTCCTCGATGGCACCGCACGCGTCGCGCTGTCAGGGATCGACCCCGCAGGAAACCCCGGGTCCGTGGTGACCGAAGGCGCATCGTTTGCGATCGACACCAGTGCGCCTGTGGTGACGTCGATCGTCCGAAAGGATGGTGTCCGGGCGCTGTCCCCGGGTCCGGCAATCGCCTTCACCGTGACGCTCTCCGAGCCAGTTACCTGTGTTGCCCCACCCACCTTTGCGGTGGATGCGGGTGGAGGGGTGAAGGGAACGCCGCCCCTGGTCGCAGCCGTCTCGGGCAAGGGCGACACCTGGTCGGTAGTGGTGTCGACGGCAGGCGCCATCGCCGATGCCGGCACGGACCCGACGGCGACGGTCGGTCTCCGTGTCGTGCCGCAAGGGGTTGCAGTCAGTAGCGCCCGGGGAGCGACGCTGACCGATCCGGGCGTGCATGGACCGAACGAGCGGTACCTGCTTGACAACGTGGCACCAACGTTTGCGTTGAGTGTCTCCGGCCTGCCAAATGCACCCCATGGCATCGGCGACGTGACGATCACCGCAGTCCCGAATGAGGCACTCTCGACTAACCCGGTCATTTCCGTCGACCAACCGGGTGTTGACGATGCCCCGGTGATTGCTACGACCGGGATTGGTGCATATGACGCAACGTGGACGGTGCGCAAGTCCACCGGGACGCGCGCCGGCGTCGATGAGTGGGTGGACGGCACCGTCCGCATCGGAGCGAGCGGGACAGACATCGCGGGCAACACGGGGAGCAATGTCACCGGTGAATCCACGTTCGAGATCGCGACATCGGGGGTCTGGGTAACGGGCATCACCCGCACTGGCGGCGCATCGCCTCTGGTCAATGCCGTTCCCGTGCGCTTCACCGTGACGTTCTCAGAACCTGTCACCGGTGACGTAACCGGCACTTTTGAAGCCGATCCAGGTCGCGGGATCGGCGGGCGCCTTCCGACCGTCATCTCATCGTCCGGAAATGGCGCCGTGCGGATTGTCGACGTTGACCTGACCGGGGTGGTGGCCGATTTCGGTACTGACCGCGGAGGGACCCTTGGCCTGCGTGTCCGCCCTGACACCGCACCGGTCACGGCCACGTCCGGCGCCGTACTGTCGAGCGGCGCGCCGAACGGGGCCAACGAGCGGTATGACGTGGACAACGTCGGTCCAGCGTTCCGAATCACCGGGGCCCCGGCGTCTGTTTCGGTTGGCAGCGTCACGGCAGCCACCACGTGCGTCGGCCCGTCTGCGCCGGGGTCCAAGTGTGTGACACTCGTGGTGACCGCGAACGAGGCGCTGCGGAGCGCACCCCGCACCCGCGTTGTTCCTTCGCGGGGCGCGCCGGCGAACGCCACCCTTGCAGGCGAGCCGACAGGCGGGACAGGCCCATGGAAGTACGCGCACCTGGCGTCGCCGGAGGCCGGTACTCGGGCGCTCGCCGAAATAGTGGGTTCAGATCTGGCCGGAAATCCTGGAGTGCGCATCCTTGGAAGTGCGACCTTCGCAACCGGTGTGGGGGTGGATTGCCCAGGCTCAACTGATGACGCGGACGGGTACGATCGCTATCTGGTTGAGCTCCCAACGAGGAACGACACAAGTCCGCAAGTGTGGGTCCGTCACCGCGCGAGCGGGCGATACGTATACGTGACCAGTCCTGCGGAGTTCTGGAGGTACGGAATCGCGGCCGACCTTTCAAACCTCGTGCGCGTGCCGTGGGGGGCGCGCGTCTTCGGGACGAATGGCCCGGTGTCGGGCGCTGACCTCTTCTGGATCCGAAAGGACACCACCTCGGGCATCACGGCATCGTATCCAGAGGTGCCACTCGCGAACACCGAAGCGTTGCAGCGCGCGTATGCGGAGCGCCGGATCGTTCCATACGGCGTGACCGGATACGCCGTGTTACGCGAGCTACTGGTTGCACTCGCCGGCGACCCGGGATACGGCCTCGGCGACAATGTGTGTCCCGGTGATGGTGACCCGACGGTGTCGCGTACCCGACTGGTGGCACCACGCTTCAGGGGGCCGATCGACGACTGGGACCGGTACTTGGTGCAGTTGCCATCTGGGCCCGACACAAACCCGCAGGTCTGGGTGCGTTACCGGAAGACCGGCGAATACCGGTTCGTCGACGGCCCGAAGGATTTCGAAACCTATGGCATCCTCCCTGATCTTTCCAACCTGGTTTTCGTGCCGTGGGGGTCGCAGGTGTTCCGCGCGACAGGGCCCCTCTACGACGAGGAGGAGTCGTTCTGGATCCGGAACGACCTGACCCCCGGCGTAAAGCGGGACTACCCCCAAGGTGCCGCTCTCGACAACTGCGGCCCTCCGCAGGGGGTTTGCCGAGCGTCGCCTTGCGCCGGTGAGTGTCACTGGCTGGGCGGTCCTGAAGGAGCAGAAGCTCCTTCCCTAGGGGCCGGGTCACGCCCGTTCCGAACAGCAGGTGCAAACGAGGGGTGGCTTGCCGGCCACCCTGGCGGAGGCACGCCACCGGACTGGATGTAACGATGGGTGGGAGGCGAAGGCGTGCCGAACCTCTGTGGAGTCACTGGATGGTCAGTCGACCGGGTCTCGGCGACAGCCTCGATGCAAGACGTCGTGGCAAGTGACGAACCCAAGACGGCCATCGTCTCGGTTGCGCACGCCGGGTGGTCGAAAGGAACATTCTGACGCAGTCGCGCGGTGAGGTACCAAAGGCCCGGCACCCGGCAAGGCCCCGCGCGATGATTCTGGTTCCCCTTGGGAAGACGGGAGGGGCCACCCACCTCCCCTTCCTGGGCGGGATTGTCCTTGGTGACTTTGCCGGCCGGATGAAGGGGACGGACCTGTTCGTGCCTCGCGCGTGGGCCAAGTTGAGGGCCGTGGTGCCGGACACCGGTGCCATCGGGCCCTGATGGTTCGGAACGTCGCCACACGGGCGTGATTGGCAGGCAAGGAACTCAAGGGGACCGGTTTTGGGCGGGGTGAGACCGTGCAATGGGACCAAGGGGAGGCCGGCTGCGGTGGCGTTGCGCGTCGAACGCGAAGGAGAACGGTCTTGTCCGGCCTGGCCGGACGCCCGTCACTTGGCACCGGAGGGAGCCGGGGGCTGGAATTGGCGATGTGCCGGACACTGGCGCGTGCCAGCGCACAGGCGGCGGTCCACCCTGCCCGCGATGCGGTTCGTGCCGTTGCGGTCGAACGGGAAATCGTGGCGGGTGGCGGACGTGCCGTGCCGGTCGGTGTTGACTTCCACGATGTCGATGCCGTGCGTGCGATGGTGGTTCGGGCGCAGGACCGGTTGGACGGAATCGGCGTTCATGCGCCCACCAGTCCACAGCCGGGACCGTCCGTCCCGCCCGAGTAGGATGATGACGATTGGCACCTCGGTCGCCCGTCGGATGCGGACGGGTACACCGACCAGCCAGCCAGATCCGAGTTCCGGCGCAACTGACCGGACCGCCGACGCCCTCGGCAGGTGTCCGAAACCGGACACCTGAACCTTCTCCAGTTGTCCCATTTGGGACAACTGAAACCCTCCCTCGCCCCACCATCCCGATCCCTCATGTGCGCTTCCGATTAGTTAAAACCACCATCGACCAGCAAATCAGGTTGATGACCTGACGGGTCACACGGAGATCACGCGCAGGCACTCATCGAGAAAGTGACCTCTAGCGGAACAACGACCATCCGAGGCAGGATGTTAATGAGTGCACCGGGAACAGGGACGGCACGCACCCGTGCCGAGTATCGGGTGGTTTGGAATGCGCCGAGCCTCCTCGACACACCGTAAGTTTCACGAACCCTCCGGGAATCACCCTGACGATGATGACCGGGCGGGTAGCATGACTGAGACCTCGCGTCGCCTCGCGGATGCTCACACCGAGATTGTTGCTGGCGATAGGCAAGGACGCGGTGTCCAACCCAGTCACGTGGCCCAACAGCCGAACATTGCGCCAAGCTGACGCTCATGGCGACCTTTCCGGTGACGGCCTGGACCTCTCCGCCTACCTGGCCGAGGTCTACACCTCGATCGTGGCCCGCCCTGCCTTCCCCCAGCTCCCGCCTGACCCCAGGCTGACCCGGACGTGGCAAGACCGGCCACAAGTTGCGCGTTCCCAACCGACCCCCGTGGACGGTTACCCCCCGGACGTGGCAGGACCAGTCACCTAGTGCGCGTCCCCAACCACCCCCGTGACCGGTTACGGCGCTTGCTACTTCGGCTC
>Ga0214923_10008390_pt1 | contig 11016 bp, 11 predicted proteins | sample LL1510_MetaG_FD_177993 | JGI IMG/M metagenome (GOLD analysis project Ga0214923, IMG submission 177993) | Freshwater microbial communities from Lake Lanier, Atlanta, Georgia, United States - LL-1510 | ecosystem: Environmental > Aquatic > Freshwater > Lake | place: USA: Georgia | collected... | reverse complement strand
ATTCACCAATTAATTCATAAGGAATGTCGTCCATGCGTTTGAAACGAATACACGATTTTCCCATATCTAATTTGAATTTACTTGCTTTTCCGTATTCTGCAACAAACCAATCGAGCAATTCTTTATTGGCATACAATCCCATGTGATACAAGGCAATAAAGTTCTTTTGCGAGGCCAAATTAATAAAAGGCAAAGGTAATTTAGGGTCACAGTGATAGCCAGCAGGGTACAAGTTATGTGGGACAACATAGCCCAACATTCCATAATTCATGCATTCTTCAAATCCTGAAGGTAAATTCGAAACAATTTGACTTCTAATTTGCTCAAAAGCAAGTTTTCGTTCTTCAGGAACTTTCGCTAGATAATCGGCTACCGTTTCCATTTTACAATGTTCTGCCAAGATATACTTTCAAGGCTTCACGCAAAACCACTACTGCTTTTGCCAAAGATTCTTTGTTCAATACATAAGCGATACGTGCTTCGTTCATTCCAGCTCCTTTGGTAGAATAAAAGCCATTTGCAGGAGCCATCATTACGGTTTGCCCTTCAAAAGTAAAGTCTTCAAGCAACCATTGACAGAATTTCTCTGCATCGTCCACCGGGAATTTTGCAACGCAATAAAACGCACCGCTTGGTTTTGGGCAATACACACCAGGAATAGCGTTCAATCCGTCCACCATGATGTTTCTTCTTTCCACATATTCAGCTACCACTTCGTCAAAATACGTTTGAGGTGTATTCAACGCCGCTTCCGAAGCAATTTGATCGATGGTTGGTGGCGACAAACGCGCTTGTCCAAATTTCAAGGCCGCTGTCATTACTTCTTTATTTTTGGAAATCAAGGCACCGATACGCGCTCCGCACATAGAATAACGTTTGGATACAGAGTCAATCATGATGACATTGTTTTCGATTCCTTCCAAATTCATTACTGAAAAAGGAACGGCTCCATCGTAGCAAAACTCGCGGTACACTTCGTCTGCAAACAAGAATAAATCGTGTTTTTTTACAATATCACGTAATTGTTCTAATTCTGCTTTTGAGTATAAATAACCTGTTGGATTTCCTGGGTTACAAATAACAATTGCTTTCGTTTTAGCCGTAATCTTTTTCTCGATTTCCTCAACGGGCGGCAAGGCAAAACCATTTTCGATCGAAGCAGTAACAGGTACCACATTCAAACCTGCCATTACAGCAAAACCATTGTAATTCGCATAAAAAGGCTCCGGAATAATCACTTCGTCACCTGGGTTACAGGTGGTCATAAATCCAAAGATCAATGCCTCTGAACCTCCTGTCGTGATGATAATGTCTTCAGGTTCTACGTTGATTCCCGTTTTCAAATAATACGCTGATAGACCATTTCTATAACTTTCAAAACCAGCAGAGTGACTGTATTCTATCACTTTTCGGTCCATGTTTTTTACAGCATCCAAGGCCACTTCAGGCGTTTCGATGTCCGGTTGTCCAATATTTAGATGGTAGACAATTGTCCCTGCTTTTTTTGCTGTTTCAGCATAAGGAACCAATTTTCGAATAGGAGAAGCGGGCATTGCTACTGCTTTTTCTGAAATCTTTGGCATAAGTTTTTTAAATTTGTGAGCCAAAGTTAATCAAACATAGTTTTGGTACTAATTCAAATAAAGATAATTACCATTAATTTCTTTCGGATTTGTTTTCGTCTATCAGGGCATAAAACAATACTGCGTCGTAGGCAACGTGAGCTGCAATGCAAAACCAAATTCCAAACACAATAAATCCCCGTGAAATAAGAAAAATAAATGGCAAAATAATTAAGCCGTATAAGGAAAATCGCCAATTTCTAGGGTTCAGATAGCCATGTAAGGCAACAAATCCAATGGAAGTAAGTGCCCATCCCAAAAAGGGTTGTATACCTGAACGAAACAAAAGTTCTTCACCTACACCTGCACAGATGGACAAAAACAAACCGTGACACCATTTAAGCTCCATAGCTGCAACCATTTTGTCTAAGCGATTAGGAAGCGTTTCAAAAATTGGAGCTTGCATCAATAGTAAGGCCAAAAATCCATAGGCAATTCCCAACTCAAAACCGTACCCCAAGGGGATTACTGAAATTTTCTCAAGCTCAAAAAAATGTCGCCAATTAGTGTTGGTAAAATACCGCAAAAGAAAGCCCACTATAGGAAATAGAAGCAAGGTGACCCAACCAAACAACAACACTCTTTTACGCATAAGTTACAAAAAAAATTAACTTTTTTTGGAGTTATTAATAAAATAAGCTATATTCGTCTAAACTTTAAACACCAAGCCTATCGTTCAAATTTACTTTTAATTGTTGGTTCACGACCATAAAAACGGTAAATTATGCTATTAGCGAAAGAGGACGATTGTAGACTGATTCAGTTGTACGTTAGTGGAAATGAAAAAGCATTTGAAGTGCTTTTGATGCGTCATAAAGACAAAATCTTCAGATTTATTGTCATGAAGGTGAAGGATAAGTCATTGGCAAATGATTTATTTCAAGAGGTATTCGTGAAAATCATTAATACGCTTAAGCTTGGAAACTACAACGAAGAAGGGAAATTCTTGCCTTGGGCCTTGCGTATTGCTCACAATTTGGTTATCGATCATTTTCGTAAACAAAGTAAGGTGCGCTTGATTTCCGAAAGCAGCTCATTCGACGAGGAGTATTCAATTTTTTATAAAATTGCCGCTGAGGAAAAGAATTATGTGCAACAAACTTCCTACGATGAATTAGAAGCACAGATGCTGAACCTAATCACTTTATTGCCTAAATCACAAAAGGAAATGGTAGAAATGCGCATCTTTCAGGATATGTCGTTCAAGGAAATTGCTGAATCAGAAAACATCAGCATCAACACCGCTTTAGGTAGAATGCGCTATGCCTTAATCAACATCCGCAAATTAATAGAAAAGCATAACTTGGTGACTGAGATTGCTTAGGAGCACCGGATGTATATAAGTTTGTTGAATTTTGTCTACATTAATCTAATATCCAAAGTCGGTTATTAAAATTGGATTGAAATAATCGTTGCTCAGTGAGAAAGCTCAGAAACAAAGAGTTGTTTCAATTGATTGAAATAGATTTCTGCAGAGCTACTTTATGATATCTAGATAAAATAGGAAGGAGTTTTATAGTAAATTGTTGTTTATCTGAAGAAGCTTTTTACTTAAAATGAATTTCAGTCACACTAGTTTGGAATTGATTTTTAGACGGATTTGTACCCTAATTGATACTGTAAAAAAAAGGTTGCCAAACAAATGACAACCTTTTTCAAATGAATAAAAAAGTATTTCTTAATACGATAAACGCTCTAGACGCATTATAACTTCCTTGGCTTTTTTGTTGTATTCTGATACAGAAATAAAACCAGGTTTTGCTGGGCGTATCCACCAAGATTTTGATTCACAGTTAATTGGGACTCGATTATTCGTCAATTTTCCACCTTTTACATTAATTAGTCCAATCATTAAATCGCTTTTAGTTTTTGAATCTTTTGATTCTTTTCGGTCAGCGTCAATGTACACTACATCGTAGATGTCTTTTTCTTTGTTTTTAGATGTGAAAGCATAATCAAATTCACCAGCAGATTTCATGTAATAGCCCAATACTGCTGTTGAAACCAAGCCCATTCCTTGTGGTAAAATAACAGAAGTATTTTTCTTTTCAATTAATTTGAAATCAACCAATTCTTTTTTATCATCCAACTCAACAACGACCATATCCGCTATCATAATTTCGAACATACCGGCATTGGTTTGTCCTCCTGCTGCACTTGCTAATACATTTAAAGCAACACCACCAGCACTTACCTGTTTAATGAATTGTTCACCAATCAAGAAAATGTGTCCATTTTTACTGATAATTACATCATGGAAATACACATAAAATGGACGTTCTTTTTTACTATCTCCATTTACGTCAGCAAATTGATCCACATCACCTTTCCAAGCATATTTTTTATCATCAATTTCTTCTCCTGCTTCATTTAACTCTTTAACATACAACCCTTCACTTTTACTTTTCAAGATATCATCACCTTTTTTATAGTATTCACCAACGATTGTGATTGTTTTTTTCTTTTCGTTGTAAAATGACTTCAAAAGTGAACGTTGTCCTTCTTCATCAGACCCTAATTCAAACTCACGAATCAATGAACCATCATTGGCATTTAATAAAGCACAATATACACGCATCTCTTTAGTTGTCAAGTTTTTCTTCTTTGTAACGGTTAAAGTAACAATACCATTAGAGATTTCATTAATGTCAGCGGTTTCAACCATGTCAGAAGTTTCTTTTGACGCATAAGACCAAGTTTGGTTGGCAGCATTATCATAGGCGATGATTTCATAGCCTATTTTTTTGTTTTTAGTGTACGAATTACGAACAAATCCTTCTGTTGAATTAGGGTAAATGGTTACGTTTTCAGTTGCCGAACTTGAGTTTTGTTCAATTCGCATAAGATCCCATGAACTCACTTCTTTTTTAGGGATATTACTCGAACCTACTTGGTTTCCATCACGGTCATAGGTTACAAATTCATAACCGGTTTTTTTATCGTAAAAATGAAGCATGAAATTTTGTCCGTTATACACCATTTCAGCTAAGTAGGATGATTTTGGACGAGTAATTTCAAACGTTCCTGTAGAATTGTAATTATCATCAAACAATTCTACTTCATATGCATTGTTATTTTTATCTACTTGCTCTTTTAGATAAAAAATATAATATCCTACCAGTTTATCTTGTTGAAGGATTACACCCGAGTGCTGAGCGGATCTTAAATTTAAGACATTAGAAACGGTTGTTTGTTGCCCAAAACTGATTGAAGTGAACAAAAGGAAAAGAAATAAATAGCTGATTTTACGCATATTAATTGTTTTTAGTTAAACGAAAGGATTTGGTTTTGTATAGCCAGGTTTCGACTTCGGTTAGTATCCAGTCGTAGGACGAGGCATGAATTTGAAGTTGGTACGAATCCCACAGTGCTTTTATGTTATCGTATTCAAGATTGCGTGTGTATTCTAACAAACGAAGCAAACAGAATTCAGTATTTCCATTTGTTTCTATTGTAAATCTTTGTTTAAAAGTTGTTGCAAGATCTAAGCACTCTTTCGGCGATAAAGCATTTAAAAATGCAGCCATTCTATCGATGTCTTCAGGTTGAGAGGGGTCTTGCAGACTAAGGTATCTTCCTGATAATCGCTTTTCTTTCGTGAATTGGAGTGTCTCTAAAGCAATTGTCATTGAAATGAGCGCAAATGTATCTGTAGGAATTAACTCTAACCTTCTAAAAGAAAGATAAATAACATCGGTTAGGTTACGCAAACGAAAGGCAGTTTTAATATTTTCTTTGTTGGCAATCGTATTTAATTCGGTCACTTCCTTTTTAGGTTGATAATGTTCAAATACCGTATCTACATTTTCCAGTTTAGTAAGTTTCATGAAGCGATCACGGTCATAAGGATGTGATGCCAAATAGGCTACCATAGATGTGTCTTTCTTGAAGGTACCAAGTGAACCCTCGCGCTCATACTCTTCTGATTTTACTTGTAATTCAGGAAATATATCAAAGTGAAAAAGTGTCGTAAACACTATTGGTTCAGCAACATTTTTTGATTGTTTTTCCATAACGGGAAATAAAGTAAAAGCCTCTTTTACTATATATCCTGCATTTTTCATGTAAATAAAGCCAAGTGAATCGGCTGAAAATTCATGTTTTCGCGACACTTCTTTTGACTCCATTATACGAGGAACAAGCAATTTATTCAACTCTGTTACTTGCCCATATTGATTTTTTGCAATGGTTTTAATTTCACTTTTTAGTGCTTGATCTGTTTCTAATAAAACGGACTGCACTAATGAAGATTCCGAGTGATTAAGAGAATTATGTGCTAATTCATGTGCCAGAACCAGTGCAATTTGAGATTCGTTTTGAACACTATTTAATAAACCAACATTTACAAAAATGACGTGTTCACCCATCGTGAAAGCATTGAAAGAATTGTCTCTAAATAGAACGAGACGACTATCAGAGGGTAGCGAAGGATTACTTTTTAATATTTTAAGAAAAATAGAGTTAACACGTTCATAAAGAGCGCCTTCTAAAAGAATTACACGTTCATCAATTAATCTTAATTCAGCATCGATTTTTGCTTTGTGTTTTTTTTCAAGTAAAGCATTTTGCGAAGCGTTTAAGTCACTTCGGACCGGTGCATTAACTCTACTTTCACGAATTTGATTTCGCAAATCAATAATTGCAGGATTTTCTACTTTTTTGGTTTGAGCAAAAAATAGTGGTGTGATTAGAAATTGTATAATCAGTAGGTTGATTCTCATTTTTTCTAAAATTAATAACAGTTTTTTAAAAACATCGATTTTTTGTTCATTAAAAAAAAAAAAAACAGGTAAAAATACCTAATGATCAACTGGATGAATAGGAAAAATCCTTGAATGTAATTTCCTGTCGGTATTGAATTAACTGTGACAAAAAAATGTCTTGAAAAGCAATACTAAGTAAGCTTAATCTTCTCTATCTTTCTTCCTTTCGCTAATTCATCGACTATTTTGTCGAGGTAGCGCAGTTAATGCGTTAATGGATTTTCGATGGCTTCAACGCGATAACCACAAATCATTCCTGTAATTAAGTGCGCATTCGGATTGAGTTTTGCTTCAGAAAAGAAGGTTTCAAACGTTGAAGCTCGTTGAATATGTACTTGCAATTCACTTTCTGAAAAGCCTGTAAGCCAAGTTATCACTTCATCCAATTCTTTTTTTGTACGTCCTTTTTTCTCTACCTTTAATTGATAAAGTGGGTAAACCGATGCAAAAGTCATTTTTGCGATACGATCGTCTTGCGTTTGTTTTCCACTCATTCGTAATAAGTTGATTATTAGAGGGGTTTAATTCATTTATTAGTCATTATTCCCAATTTTGATAATTCAACACATGCATGTTTTTTAAGTCAATGAGCAGATTCCCATTTTTCCATTGCGATGACGAGTAAGGTTCGATAGTGCCATTTTCTTGTTTTTTTTGCTGATCCATTTGGTAAGCTCTTTTGAATCCTACGATGTGGTATAACGGAACACTCAATTGGTCGTTTTTAAAAGAAAATCCATCTAAATTGGTGTAAAAATCTGTGATTTCTTGTTGCTGTTCTTTGATCCAATTTTGAATCAGAGGCATTGCTTTTTCAAGGTTTTTATCTTTTGCTCCAGCTTCTTGGATAGAAAGAAAATCCCCTTTTTTGGCAATATACGCATCGATTTCAGCTTTGGTTTGTGACCAAGATAAAGGCATTATAAAAAGGAAAGCAAGGATAAGAATGGATTTCGTTTGCATGGAAAGAAATTTTAACTAAAGATACTTTTTTTCGTTGTAAAGTCAAGTGAGCCAACCGAAATCAGCTGATTTATTTGTGCCAATTTGTACATCTCACGGTTTTAGATTCGTTTTTTTTTCATCATTTAATGTGAAAGTGTTCCTAAAAATCAGTGAATTTATGCCGCTTAGGTTGGACAAAACGAAACAAATGAAAAATCGTTTTGAGAATTTTATTGTTCACGAATTATGCTGAGAACGAAAAGTCTTTAAAAAAGCATTTTAGCTTTTCCAATATGTTCCTTTAATTGAATTGAATCAACTTCAATATACGCGTTACTAAAAATTGTTTCATCGTTTTTTTGTTTCGTTACTTCGGGAAATGGAGGCATTCTTCCAAATCCATTTGGTCGTTTTTGTTCACGCAAAGCAAAACATTTTCGATAAGAATGAAGCGTATTTTTTGTCAATCCTTTTTCTTGTGCTACATGGGTATTTAATTTCCACGCTGTCCACCATTCCCAACCGTGTTTTGTGACAATCAATGTTTGAGTAGCTGGTAAAGTTATTTTCGATTTTATTTTATCGAGTGAGGTATAAACTTCTATCGGCATAATTATAGTTTGTGGCATCATTATTCCTCCTAAAATAGATAGCAAAAGATAAATGCTAAGGCTTACTTTTTTGATACGAGATAAGTGATTAAATTCAATGTAAAGCACCAAAATCATCGTTTCAGGAATAAAGTAAAACAACGAAAATCGATGAACAAATTGACCACTTATTAACGGAAATGAAAAAAAGACCAATGCCAAAATGGAAGCCAAAACGATGTTTCTTTTCAGTGGAAAATCCTTCAATTGTTTTTGAAAACGAAAACCTGCATAAATAAAAATATAGGCTACCAGAACTTGTACAATTTCAGGCGGTGGCATAAATCCTCCTAAAATAAAAGGATGTTCAAATAACTCTTTTAGCGAAAAAATACGAACGAAGCGTGAATAATCAAAAACTGCGACCAAGCTAACACTCAATACAACGAAAAGGGTTGTGGGTAAAATGGCTTTTTTTCCAAATTGAAGCAGTAACAATAGAGATAGGTAAACCATTGAAAATTGGAATGTTCCGAAATGCGTCATTGCCGTGAGAACAAAAAATAATGCACTATAACCAATGTGCTTTTTTTGATTGTCTTGTGCAAATAAAATTAGTTGAGAAAAAGAGCCTACAACGAAAACAATGGCCAATGTGTTTTTTTGTAATTCAGCAATTAAATGCAAAGGAGCAAAGGAAAGCGAGGCCATTCCAAACACAAGGAAAATGGCATAAAAATCGTTTTTGATTTTTTTAAATAAAGGATATAGTAAAAGCAAAACACAAGGCAAACTCAATGCATCAACGCATTTAACAACGAGCAAAATCAGTGCATCATTTGCTTCAAAGCCCAAAAACGATAATAAGCGCACAATGCCTGCATCGAAATAAAACAATAAAGGAAAATCAGGGAAACCGAGCGCGCCGTTTTCTAAAATACACCTAACTTGTAAGGGATAGTAACCTCCATTAATTCCAGGTAGTAGTTCCTCATGGAAATTGGTCCAAAAGCGAAAACTGAGTGATATGAGCAGTAAAATGCCAACTATTAATTTCGTTTTCATGGTCGCGGATGTCCTTCATTCGGACGATTTTTCTTTTCTAATTCTTTTAACTTTTTAAATTCTTCATCGGTAAGAATTTTCTTCAATGCTTCATCGCGCTTGTTTACTAATTTGTCCATTTCTTCTTTGGAAGGATGTTTGCCTGCATCGTGTTTTTTGTCCATTTCTGAAAGAAAATCCTGAAAGATTTCAGTAACTTTCTTTTCCTTTTCAGCTGTTAATTGTAAAGGACGAATGATGTCTTTTTTTACGTGCTCTAAATGTTCTTTTGGATTGGGTTTTCCCTGTTCAGGATGGTCTGGACGATGTTGTGAAAAGGAAATAGTGTTCATCAGAACAAACAAAATTAAAATGAATCCCTGCTTTTTCATTGTGTTGGAATTAAGTTAAACAATCGGTTTTGGAGAATAGATGCTGTTTTCTTTTGTAACTTTCTTTCCAATCGATGAAATAGGATTTTTTAACGATTACGGCGTAATTTAGGTTGTTTTAGATTTTTTTTATCGCTTTCCTGAAATTGCGTATACCGACTTTCATAGCGGGTTGTAGCCCAACTTCTTCTTTAAATTCCAACAAGGTTTCGATTTCAGATTTCAATTCCGGATAAAGTTGGACATACCCAACAAGCGTGTACAAAGCATAAACTTGTAAGGCCACTTTATTTTCCTCTTTTTCAACGAAATACAGTAATCTTTCCAAACACTCGCTCTCTTTGTAATCTGAGTAAGGTAATGTTGATAAAACGCGAACCACACTTCGCAACACGCTCTGATTTTCGTTGACAAGCATTAAATCAAGCATGCGTAGTTGGTAATCAATAACTTTTTCAGGATGCTTTAAACCGAGATGCAACCACCACCAAGCGGCATATTCTGGATAGGGATGAGGCAAATTACTTTTTACTGTTTCCCATAAATCAGGAATCCATTCCGAGCGTTCAACGAAAAGTGTAAATTGCTCTTGAAAAGCAGGTTTTTTGCGGTATAAATCAATGAGTTCGCAAATGGTATTCATTATTCCCAAATATCTACGACATATGCTTTGGTGCTGTCTTCAGAGATGTAAATGTATTGGTCATTGGCGTAATCACCTCTTTTGTAACGATAACAATAAACGCTATCTCCCATGTCTTTCCAATTGAAAAGTTCCTTGTCTCTCATCTCGTTAGCACCCATTTTAACCGATTCGTAAGGATTTAATTGTAAAACGCGCTCACATTCTTCATTGCACCAATCAAATTTCAGGTAAATGGCATAATCCACACGCGGAACCAATTGGTCTTTTCTTCCTGCTATTTTGATACAATTTGTTTTTGGCTTTCCAAATAACGCTGTGTAAATTTCAATTCCTGAACGTGAACGGAAATTCGCTGCGATTTTGTCATACGCTTTGTCTGCAGCCAAATAAGCGGTATAAATCGATGCGGCAACACCTCCAAAAAACAAGACATTCGCAATTATAATCATGTTGATGTTTTTTCGGATAATACCAAAAATCAACAGCAAACCAAAGGAAAGAAAGAGAACACCAACGAGTGAAAACCAAAAAATGAAAGAATACATACGTTTTGAATTGTGTTACGAAGTTACGATTAATCTAAGAGTGTTTGCTTCTGGATTTTGAATTATTAATTGAAATTCCCAGAAAAGAAGAAGCCTATTTAATGTGTTAAAATTATTTTAAACTGTTGTGTCCATTTTATTATTTGCTGCGATTTTTTTTAACGCAACGAACAATAGCATCCTATTTCCCCACTTTTTTTCTAATTTCACACTGCTATCAAAAAATGCAGTCCACATGAAAAATTCGGTTTATTTCTTGTCGTTTGTTTTACTTGTTTCTTGTTCATCGTCCTCTGAAAGTACTGACAAAGATGTTACTTCAAGCATTGTTGCCAATGGGGAAAATGATGCACAACTCAAAAAAGAATTGGCTGAAATTGATAAAGAAGAAAAAGTACGTTTAGCAGCCGAAAAGGCGAAAATGACGTCCATGGAGTTTGATAAAATGACGCATAATTACGGTAAAATC
>Ga0214923_10008389_pt1 | contig 11016 bp, 17 predicted proteins | sample LL1510_MetaG_FD_177993 | JGI IMG/M metagenome (GOLD analysis project Ga0214923, IMG submission 177993) | Freshwater microbial communities from Lake Lanier, Atlanta, Georgia, United States - LL-1510 | ecosystem: Environmental > Aquatic > Freshwater > Lake | place: USA: Georgia | collected... | reverse complement strand
CAATCTTTTCATCCACCGTTTTGGGTGCAATTAAGTCAATGTATGTTACCTTGTTCGTTTGCCCGATCCGGTGAGCACGGTCCTCGGACTGCAATCGCTTTTCTAAATCAAAGCTGTTGCTGTAATAAATAACGACATTTGCCGCTGTCAACGTAATCCCGTAGCCCCCCGTTTGAGGGTTGCCTACAAAAAACCGCATCGAGGATCCCGGATCTTGGAACTGCTCGATCACACGCTGCCGCTCATCAAGCTTGGTGTCGCCGTAATACACACCTACGGAATCCATGCCGTAAGCTTTCTGTAAGGCGAGCTGAATCGCTTCAATGTCGTGCCTATAAGTCGCCCAAATGATGACCTTGCCTGAGGTCTCTTCAATTGTATTAAGCAACTCCTGAATGCGGTTGTTTGGCAGCTCCTGAATCTGCCCGTCATCAAGCTTCACGAATCCGCACACAATCTGGTGCAAACGCATCAATTGCGTAAGCGCATTGACCGTGGACACGGTTCCGGTGGAGAACTGTGCAAGCGCCATGACCTTCATCTGGTTGTATGCAGCCTGCTGCTCATCGGTGAGTTCTACGTCGCGGCGCACAAAAACCTTCTCAGGAAGATCTAAGCATTCTTCTTTGGTCACTCGAAAACTGAACCGGCTTACCAACATTTGCAACTCGTTAAGACGTTGAAATCCTACGACCTGTTTGAATGCATGCGAAGCTAGGCGACGCTCGATCACTACAGCAAAGCGTGATTGGAAGGCGTAAAAACTATCCGTACCTAGACAGTCTGAGGACAGAAAGTTGCACTGTGAAAAAAGATCCATCGGCGTTTTTGTAACAGGCGATCCCGTCATGATCCTCCTGAATCGTGCAAGCCTGCCCACTTTTAAAATATTCTTGGTCCTTGCAGCGGTATGCGTTTTGATGGTTGTGCTTTCATCAACCACCATCATCACTGTGTGTGACAATACAAAGCGATGTGCAAACTGCTTGCCCTTGTCCGTTGAAAACGCCTCAACGTTCATCACCAAAATCTTAAGGTCCTCTGTAACCTCAAAGACGGAATCCAATGCCGCCTTTTCAGCTTTGCGTGGAGAGGGCGTCCATAGTGCTGCGCGGTAAAGCACGTGCGCAGGCATGTGTTTAGGGATCTCTGCGTCGATCCAATTTCTATATACACCTTTGGGGGCAACGATCAACGCAGCATTGACTTCCCCGTTGTCGTAAAGCATGGCTAAGTTATTGATTAACATATAACTTTTGCCTGTTCCCATATCAGCAAAAAGCGCTGCTAAAGGCTTGCGCCAAAAGCGTTCAAGATATGCTTTTTGGTGCGCATAGGGCTTGTTGCGGTAGGGATAATTCGCCAGATATTGCTCTTCCATGATTCTCCTTTCTGTCGGACTTGCATGATCCGAAAACGCAGTGTACACTGCATTGACGTTTTGAGAAAGGAGAAAGACGTTGCCAAAAGTTTACGCTGTGACCGAGACCGGTCAGCACAATATATCTTCCGCTTTGGATTTTGGCGAAGTTGAAGTGCTTCTACCCAATAACGTGCAAGTGTCCTTTTCGGTGGCCCCCACCGTAGCACGCGTGCAACGACGGTTGGAAAAATTCTCCGATGATGACTACCTGCTCTTCATTGGGGATCCCACGGCAATCAGCATTGTGAGCGCTGTGGCAGCAAGTAAAAACCGTGGTAGGTTTAAATGCCTTAAATGGGATAAGCTTGAGCGTCGATACATTCCGATTCAGATTGATTTATTTCCACAGAAAGGAGAAATTTATGAGTGAAGTTTTTGAACAAGACGCTGGTGCCCTGCAAGTGGCAGACGACAAGCTTGCTGGCATTGCCCAGCTCGCCAAGCGTGCCAAAATGCTTGAAAGAGAGATCGAAGAACTTGAGTCTTCACTCTCAGAAAAGCAAGACAACTACAGAAAGCTAACGGAAGAATCACTGCCCGAGGCTTTCGCAGAGTTGGGGCTCAAGTCTTTTGCAATGGATGATGGCAGCAAGATCGAAGTCAAGCAGTTTTACAGCGCAACCATCAGCAAGGCTCGGCAGTCTGAAGCCTATGCATGGCTGCGTGAGCATGGCTACGATGACATCATCAAAAACACTGTGACGGTGCGGTTTGGCCGTCGCGAAGACGAGCTTTGTGCTCGTCTACTGGGTCTCCTCGCTACGCAAGGCTTTCCCGCTGAGCAAAACGAGAAGATAGAACCCCAAACCCTCAAGGCTTGGGTCAAGGAAATGCTGACCAAAGGGCGCGAAGTGCCTACCGAATTATTCGGTGTGTACATCGGCAACAAAGCAAGCATCAAGTCAATTTAATCACAAACCAAGGAAATTGAATCATGGCAAAAGGTGAAGTAGCATCAGTAAAACTTACGACAACTGCAATCGCAATCGTCGAAGCCTTCGAGGCGGATGCAGGCGCAGGTCTTGAGCAAATGGATAAGAGCGATTTTGCTCTTCCGTTTTTAAAAGCACTGACCAACAATTCTGATGAAATCGGTGTTGTTGAAGGTGCGATGCCTGGGATGATCTTCAACACAGTGACTCAAGAGCTTTTCGATGGCAAGAAAGGCTTGGTCGTCGTTCCGACCGCCTACGTACGGCAGTACATTGAGTGGGCACCGCGTGGCAGCGGTTCATCGGGCGCGCCTGTGCAGATCTACTCAGCAACGTCCGATATCCTTAGCCGCACCCACCGCATATCGGGTGACAACAAGGACTATTTGGATAATGGGAACTACATCGAAAACACCGCTAATCACTACGTGATGGTGGTAAGTGACGATGGCATCCCGACCCCTGCGTTGATCGTCATGAAATCCACACAACTGAAGAAATCCAGGAAGTGGAATTCAATGATGATGTCGGTGAAGTTGATTGGCAAGAACGGCCCGTATACACCACCGATATACAGCCAGATGTATCGGCTGACGACCTTGCAGGAAAGCAATGATAAGGGTAAGTGGTACGGTTGGGAGATTGAGCGTATTGGCTCTATTCCTTCTGAACAAATTGCCTCGGTTTACATGCCTGCAAAACAGTTTGCAGAGTCCGTTTGCCGGGGTGAAGTAAAAGTCAAACACGAGTCCGAAAACATCGAGTCTGACGCTAATATTCCCTTTTGATTTGCGGGGGGAAAGCCTCTCGGTTAGTACCCCTTTCTGAGAAAGCAGAAATGATTGATTTCGTCCGTTTTATGGCAATTTTTGAAGGGCTCGATATTGCCTATGGCACTTACAAAGTTGAAAAGTCGCGGGGAGACGGGAAACAGAACGGAAAAGCGGTGGTGGTCCGCCAACCGCCTACTAAAGATTTGTGGGTTAAACATATTCAAGGCGTAGAACCCTCTCTTGGAATCATCCCTATTCGAGCAGACAATACCTGCACATGGGGCTGCATCGACATTGATCAATATCCGCTCGATCACAAAGGCCTTGTAGAGAAGATACAGGAATTGCAGATGCCTTTGGTCGTTTGCCGCAGCAAGTCTGGCGGTGCTCACGTTTTTTGTTTTACCAGTGGGCCTGTCCAAGCTTCCGATATGCGCACTTATCTCAATGCATGTGCCGCGATTCTTGGTGAATCGGGTCGAGAAGTTTTTCCTAAACAAAGCGAAATTCTTGTTGAGCGCGGTGATACCGGCAACTTTTTGAATCTACCTTACTTTGGTGGAGATGAAACATTGCGGTATGCCATCAAGCCAGATGGAAGCGCCGCGACACTGGAAGAGTTTTTTAGACTTTACGATGACGCGGTTCAAGGCCCACCGCTCACGCCTCCCGAAACACCCTCAAAACCTGAGCAGCCCATTAAAGACGGTCCTCCTTGTTTGCAGACGCTCTGCGCACGCGGCTTTCCTGAAGGCACAAGGAACAACGGTCTTTTTAACATTGGGATTTATCTGAAAAGAACCGGAACAACCAATTGGGAAGACAAACTTGCTGAGCACAATCAAAAGTATTTCGGACCGCCCTTGGGCTTAACTGAGCTTCAAGTCATCGTCAAGCAACTGACTAAGAAAGATTACAAATACAAGTGTAAAGATGCACCGATTAATTCATTTTGTAATGCTGGTCTTTGTCGTACTCGTAAGTTTGGCATTGGTGCCGATGGCCCTGATTCTCCTAAAATGTCTGCCCTCTCCAAGTACAACAGTGAGCCTCCACTATGGTTCTTGGATATCAACGGAAGGCGTGTTGAACTTGACACGGAGAGTCTCCACAACCAGACGGCGTTCCAAAAAACGTGCATGGAAAAGGTTAACATGCTTCCACCAACCTTACGTAAACAAGATTGGGAACAGGTCCTTAACAACTTGTTAAAAGAAATGGTTGAGTTAGAACAAATTCAAGAAGCCTCCGAGGACACAACCATAACGGGACGCTTTACGGCGCTTGTTGAAGAGTTTACGACTCATATCCAACAGGCCATGGACCGTGATGAAATTCTCATGGGCAGACCCTGGGTGGATGAGGAAGAACAGCGCGTTTACTTCCGCATTAAGGATCTAGAAGACCATTTGAACCGCAACAATTTCAAAGGCTTAACCGCTCCTAAGATGGCGCAGCGCTTGCGTGATTTGGGCGGTGAACCACTGCCCTTGTTCCTCAAAGGACGCACCACACGCGTGTGGCGTGTACCGTGCTTTCCGAAACAAGAAGCACCTTTTGAAACACCTACCATGAAAAAGGGGAGCCCGTTTTGACTTATGAACCGCTGATAAAGCTCAATGGCTTTGATTTAGCCATCATGGGCATCACGACAACGTGGCATGGCAATAGTCTTGTTGAGCGCATTGTGTATGACGCTAACGTCATCCTTGATATCTTGATCGAGGACCATGACATGACGCCGCAAGAAGCTTACGAATATATCGACTTCAACATTATCGACGCATACCTTGGACCTGCTACGCCTGTGCTGGTTTGGATTTGTAAGGAGGATGAAATCCGTGAATACACAGAAGGTTTTTGGGCCCCCTGGGACCGGGAAAACCACGTACCTGCTAAACGTGGTCCAGACAGAGCTGGCGAACGACACCCCGTCGAACAAGATCGGGTATTTCGCGTTTACAAGAAAGGCAGCCAACGAGGCACGGGACCGAGCCATAGCACAGTTCCCGCACCTCAACCCAACCATCGACTTTCCGTGGTTCAGAACGCTGCACAGCCTAGCGTTTCGGTGCCTGGGGGTGAGTGCCAAGGAGATGATGCAAGATGAGCATTATCGAGAGTTTGGAAAAACCTGTGGTTTAGAAATCCGCACCGAAAACGAAGGCGAAGGATTTATCTCACGCGCAGATAACGCAATCCTTAACGAGATCAACCTTGCACGCATCAAGGGCCTGGACCTAAAGACTCACTATAACCAGTCCAATCTCCAGATTGAATGGTTTCATTTTGAGTACGTGGAGCGTGCTTATAGGCACTACAAAAGAGAACAAGGGCTCTTGGACTTCACCGATCTTTTGGAGATGATCGTTGAACAACCCAATCTGTTGCCAAAGCTCGATGCATTAATCATTGACGAATCACAAGATCTATCCCGCCTGCAATGGATGCTGGTCAAGGACCTCGCTAAGCGCTCAGACCGCGTCTTCTTGGCAGGTGATGATGATCAGGCAATCTATAACTGGGCCGGAGCCGATGTGGATTCGTTTTTGGCCTATCCAGGAGAAGTCAAGGTATTGGACAAATCCTACCGCATCCCTGCCAAGGTCCATGAGCTGGCAGAACGTGTGGTCAAACGCATCTCCAAGCGTCAACCTAAGCAATGGTCTTCAAAAGATGAAGAAGGCAATATCCAAACCTATAGCCATTTTTCTTACGTCGATATGACTCAGGGGGATTGGCTCGTGATGGCCGCAGCCAACTACATGCTCGATGAGATGCCTAATTGGCTCAAGAGCCAGGGGCTACTTTATGAACGATTTGGCCATCGGAGCATCAGCGAAAAAGTGCTCACTGCCGTTTACGGCTGGGAGATGCTGCGCAAGGGCGGCGAAGTGCCGCTATCGACTGTTCAAACAATTTACGCTTATCTTGACTCGGGGCTCGTTGCCAAAGGATTCAAGAAGCTTCCTAACGCGCCAGAAGACCAGTTCTATAACCTACAGTTATTGCACAATAAGTGGGGGCTACTCACAGACGGCATCTGGCATGAGGTGCTAACCAAGATCAGCCTTGAGCAGCGTGAGTACATCATCGCCTTATTGCGACGTGGTGTAAAACTTAATACGATGCCAAAGATAAAACTGTCCACGATCCACGGTGCAAAAGGCGGAGAAGCTGATAATGTTTTACTTTTAACAGATCTCTCCACAAAATTTGCTAAAGCTTATGACACAAACCCCGATGACATTAACCGGCTATTGTATGTCGGCGTCACACGCACACGCAAAGCGCTGCATCTGGTGTTACCCAACAATTCAAACAAAGGATTCCGATTGTGACCTCTACGCTTTTCCAACGAATTTCTGAGTGGGTTCCTCCTGCCTCTTTCCCGGATCTATCAGACGCCAAGGAGATTGCAATTGACCTGGAAACACGTGACCCAAACATGGAACGGTTTGGCCCAGGATGGCCAAGAAACGACGGCTACATTGTCGGTTACTCCATCGCTGTTGACGGGTGGCGGGGATACTTCCCAATTGCTCATGAAGGTGGAGGTAATCTTGACCGTGGGATCGTTGAGCGATTCATTCGACGTGTGCTTGAGCTTCCCGCTCCCAAGATCATGCATAACGCCGCCTATGACCTTGGATGGCTTCTCGCCTCTGGATTTACTGTGCGGGGTCGAATCATTGACACCATGGTCGCCGCTGCTTGCATCGATGAAAACCGATTCAGCTACGCCCTTAACGCCCTCGGTTTCGATTACCTCAAAGAGGTCAAGTCAGAACAGGGATTAAAGGAGGCTGCACAAGACTTCAATGTCCACGCTAAAAAAGAACTCTGGAAGCTCCCTGCCATGTACGTGGGCGAGTACGCCGAGCAAGACGCTGCATTGACGCTCAAGCTTTGGCAGCATTTCAAGATCATCCTACGCAACGAGGAAGTCGAATCAATCTTTGAGCTGGAGTCGGACTTGTTGCCGGTGCTGGTCAACATCACACGCCGTGGCATTCGATTTAACCGAGACAAGGCGCAGCAGCTCATCGACCAAATGCGCGAGCGTGAGCAGGCTTTAGTCAAAGAGATTCGTAAAGCATGTGGGTCACCTGTGGACATCTGGGCCGCAGCCAGCATCGCTACAGGATTTGACAATCTCGGTATTCAATACCAACGGACCACGAACGGCTTGCCAAGCTTTACGAAGTCGTTCCTTGAATCGCATTATCATCCGATCTGCAAACAGATCATCGAAGCGCGTGAACTGAACAAGACCCATGGCACGTTCCTACAGCCTTACTTAGACTTCTCTGAACACGACGGTCGTATCCACCCGCATATTAATCAGATGCGATCCGATGATGGTGGCACGGTCACAGGCAGACTTTCCATGGCTAACCCCAACCTTCAACAGGTTCCGGCCCGCCACGAGGTCATTGGCCCGATGGTGAGGGGTTTATTCTTACCTGAAGAAGGGTGCTTGTGGGCTGCGAACGACTTTTCCTCGCAAGAACCACGTCTACTTGTGCATTATGCAAGCCTCTTGGGTCTTCCTGGCGCAGACAGCATGGTCAGCGCCTACCACGCCAACCCCCGCACCGACTTCCATCAAATGGTTGCGGATATGGCCAACATTAAACGCAAAGCTGCCAAGACTATAGGTTTAGGGTTGATGTACGGCATGGGTAAGCAAAAGCTTTCTAATAGCCTTGATCTGCCGATCGATGAGGCCGAGGATTTGATCCGCAACTTCCATCAAAACGTACCTTTCTTACGCGGCACGGTGGATGCCGTGATGCGTCGGATCGAGAATCACGCCTCAGGCGGCGCTATCCGTACGCTACTTGGCCGCAAATGCCGCTTTCCACTGTGGGAACCTGTTGAGTGGGGCATCCACAAAGCACTCCCTTATGAAGAAGCAGCTGCCAAGTATGGCCAGCGCATCAAGCGTGCAATGACCTACAAGGGGTTGAATCGCTTAATTCAGGGATCCGCTGCCGATCAAACCAAACGCGCCCTGATCAAACTCGATCAAGCAGGCTTTACGCTGCTTTTGCAAGTCCACGATGAAATTGCACTATCCGTTAACTCAGTCGATGAGGCAAGAGAAGCCGCCCATGTCATGGCAACCGCCGTTGATCTGGTCGTACCCTCCGTAGTCGATGTAGAGACTGGACCTTCTTGGGGAGAAGCTGTATGATGAGAGCGGGTTATGTGAGTCTCCTTGAGCGTTTCCTAACGCTTTTTGGCCTGTGTTTCACGGGCTATTTTTTTGGAAACTCACATGCGCAAAAAATCTAAAAAAGGTCGTCCTCGCGTCTGGTATCGAATCGAGCGCAAGAAGGATTCCCCTTCGCGTCGCCAAAACAAGCCTTGGAACACCGTCACCCTGCCTTTGGACATCTACTCTATGCTCTCGGAGCTTGTTGATTTTCACAAAACAACACGAACTTCTGTGGTTCAGCGCTTGATTTATTCTGAATTTATACGTACACTGAACACGATTGACCCCGAGAAAGCCCTAGAAATGGAGAAAGTTTATGCGCAGCGGTTTGTTTCTAACGCTTCCAGCAGTTGATGTCTGTGTGTTCTACGAGGCCCTTGAACCACGGTCCTTGCTTGGCTTACCCGAACAGATAGACATTACCCACGTCTGGCTGGACTTGGACCACGGGCCAGAAGCGTCGCGCAAGAAACGCGTCAACATCCTCCATGCTTTGGACGAAGGCACCATCATCAACCTGGAGGATGAGATTCTTGAACACCGAAAAACTAACCCAAGAAAGCCTGCTCGCAAATCTGCTGTACTACAAGAACTGCCGGGATCGGTTACGGCAGGAGATGGAGGTAGCACACAACCAGTACCTATTGAATCTTTACGCATACTTGTTGACTAACCCCCCAGAAAGGAGAAATGACGATGGACCCGGATCATTTGGATGACGACGCTCATAATTTTACGTTGAAAAAAAGTTACGACGTTGCTCAGATTATTGAGTCTTTGTTGGCACAAGATGAATGCCTCCGCATCAAGGTGGCGGCGATGTTTGCTGTTGTCATGGCCGATAGTTGCGCCTTGTTTAGAACCCAGCTCAGGCTAAACAATTTTCACGACGTGACTGAAAAATTGCGTGAGCGCGTGAAAGCCGTTTACAAGGAGGGGCATCATGCAGCACTTGACCGATAGACTGCGACTCATGGCTGAGCAGCTGGATGACAAGGACCATGTCCACCTTATTATGTATGCGGTTAATCATATCGAGGCGGCTCGGTTGTGGAAAACACGATGGGCCGAGGCAGATTATCAACTGCACCGGCTGCAAACTCTCTATGATAAATTGCTGCGAGAATACAACGCCTACCGAAAAGAGAAAGAGGATTGGCAATGAAAATCAAAACAAATTCCGAGGCTACTAACGTATTAGGAACATTCCTTTACGAATGGGAACGTTTGGGGCAGTTGCCTCCTTGGAAAGATCCGAAAGTTCTTTCCGAACGTCAACGGATTGCAAACTTGGATCTTGAACGCGTTTCTGAGCGTCTCAAGCACGCCTACACGCTGTTAGAGGGGCAAAAACATGTTTAAGTTTGACGTGGTGGCATCGACTGTGCCCCAACCTGTTTTTGAACTGGATGGGGTCATGTATCTGCCGGATTATTCAAAAAAACACAGGTGGATAGGACCGGGGCCCACGGAACTCAGAACAGAATACACCACGGCTGAACTTGTGGATTTAGGAGCCGAGAAACGAATTGAGCAGCTGTGGCTACGGAGCTGGACAGAGGAAGTGACATAAACATGGACACAGTCAATCATCCCAAGCACTACACTTCGCACCCATCCGGCGTGGAATGTATTGAAATAACTGAGCACATGAATTTTTGTCTCGGTAATGCGGTGAAGTACATATGGAGAGCAAATCTCAAAGGCAAAGAGATTGAAGATTTAAGAAAGGCAAGATGGTACATTGACAGAGAGATTCAACGCATTTTAAATGGAGAAACTAATAAAAATGAAGCGGAGTTAAAACCCGCAAAAATTTTTCATAAAAATCATGCGGCAGATGAATGGAAATTACACGTGAAAGACCTGGGATAGGAGATACACATGGATGACGCTCTCAAAATTAAAGCGTATGAATTGTTAATTCAAGACATGGATGAAGAATTAACACAGGTGAGACACGATCTTGATCGGTCTTGCGATTCTTGGATTTTTGCTTTTTCGCATTTGGCTAAATTTATTCGTGTTAAACACGGCTTTGACGTTCTGCGTTCGCTTGCTGTTGAGATTGACGCGGAAGAGGCAAAGCATGGCAGTGACAAAGGATTTACTGACTTAGTGGAGTGCGATTATGGAGGATAGCGGTATGAATGTGCAATGCAACCCGCACCCCGACGCACCGCATGGCTTCATGCGTGACGCATCACACAGTGCAGGACGATATGTGTGTGAGTGTGAGTTTTGGGAAGAACCAAAGCAACAACCTGTGGGCTATGTGTCGGGGTTTTATGGGGGTTACTGCGTTATACAGCCAACTGATAAGGCTACCGTATTGCCTGTTGGTATGGCCCTGTACCGCGCACCGACAGAGTGGGTTGGGCTAACGGTAAACGAAGCACGAGAGTTTTACGAGAGCGACCTAAGCCGAGAGGACCTTATATACAAGATAGACGAGTTTTTGGAGGAGAAAAATCATGGCTAAACTTCCATACACATTTACCATCTGCCCAGATGATGAACCGCCAAAGTTGTTTACCGCATTAACACCAAGATTGCTCTTTGCCATGCGTAATGGTGTTGTAGACATGACAATTGACCAGAAGCAGCTTATTTGGCCTACCTCAAGAAAAGGGGTGACAACAATAAATAATCATAAGGACAAAT
>Ga0214923_10008388_pt1 | contig 11017 bp, 12 predicted proteins | sample LL1510_MetaG_FD_177993 | JGI IMG/M metagenome (GOLD analysis project Ga0214923, IMG submission 177993) | Freshwater microbial communities from Lake Lanier, Atlanta, Georgia, United States - LL-1510 | ecosystem: Environmental > Aquatic > Freshwater > Lake | place: USA: Georgia | collected... | reverse complement strand
TCCGGCATGGGCTCAGGGTTCGGGAGTGGGTCAGGTTGTTTCATGAGGCAATGCTAGCAAGCCCCGGGGACATTCCCGATCGCTTATCATCGCTCGCCATGGATCTGAGCGGGATTGTGGATGTCTTGTTGCATCTTGATAAGCACTTGGCTGCGGTGGCACAAGCCTGGGGCCCGTGGATATATGCAGCGCTTTTTGCGGTGATTTTTGTTGAAACCGGCTTGGTCGTGATGCCGTTTCTGCCCGGTGATTCGTTACTGTTTGTTGCAGGCGCGATCGCAGGCCTGGGTGGGCTGGATCTTTTTACGCTTTGTTGCCTGCTCAGTCTTGCGGCAATCCTTGGTGATTTTGTCAATTACTCGGTGGGTCGCCGCGTCGGCGCACGGGTCTTCTCCTGGGAAAACTCCCGTTGGTTTCATCGCGAGTCGTTTGAGCGCACGCAAAGGTTTTACGATCGCTATGGCGCCGTTACCATCATCATCGGACGTTTTCTACCCTTTATTAGAACTTTCGCGCCCTTTGTTGCAGGGGTTGCCGAGATGGACCGGAAGCGTTTTTTAATTTACAACATTGTGGGCGGGTTGGTCTGGGTCATCGGCCTATGCTCACTTGGTTATGCGGTCGGTAACACCGCCTGGGTCCAGGCCAACTTTTCTTTGGTAACGTTGCTCCTCATTGTGGTGCCGGGGATACCCGCTGTTATCGAGGTCTTGCGCCATTGGTGGCGTTCGCGACGAGGTATTGCTTAATGCCATTGTGTAAAGCATCAGCCAATTGATCGCGATAGTTGACATCAGCCAGGCGCTGCTCCTCTTCAGGGTTTGAAATAAAAGCAGTTTCGACAAGCACCGAAGGCAGATCTGGGGCGCGCAAAACAGCAAAGCCCGCGCGTTCGACCTTGGGTTTGTGCAATTTGCCAATCCTTCCAAGTTCACCCAGCAACAGGTTGGCAAGCTCAGAGGACTCGCGGATCTGGGTGCGTGTGCTCAATTCCAGCAAGATGCGTGTTGCGTCTTTGTCGCGCCGACGCAAATCCACGCCGCCAAGTTCATCGGCTGCATTTTCTTTTTGTGCGAGATAGCGCGCACTGGCGCTACTGGCTGCCCCTTCTGAAAGGACGAAGGCTGATGCCCCTCGGGCCCGTGCCTCGGTAAAGGCATCGGCATGAACTGAAATCATGAGGTCGGCTTTCAAGGCGCGCGCTTTGCGAACCCTTTGTCCCAAGGGCACAAAATAATCCGACTCTCGAATCAGAGCGGGGCGCAAGCCTGGATCACCTGCAAGTCGCTCTGCTAGCTTGCGCGAGACATCCAAGACAACATCTTTTTCCTTAAGTCCCGTGGGTCCGACAGCGCCCGGGTCCTCGCCGCCGTGGCCTGCGTCGATGGCAATGATGCTTTCTGATGACGTCGAACTGCCTGGCGGGCGATGAGTGCGCGTGCTGCTGCTTTTGCGTTCGGCATCGCGTCTTGCCAGATCCTCGATCAGTTGTTCGAGTCCTGGCTCATCAGATTTAGCCGCTAAACGCCGATTCAGCAAGGCCTGCAAGGCGTCGGGCTCGCGTTCGGGGTGTAAGTCAATCATCCAGCGGCGCTGGTAGGGCCCAACCGGCAGTGACTCAAAAATCTCCACCCGAACCGCCTGCCGAAGGTCAAAAACCAGACGAACGGTTCTTGGCTGGAACTGACCCACCCGTAATTGGGCAATCCAGGGGTCATCGGCGGGAATAATCGAAGGCAATTGACGCAGCGCAGGGTCGATTTGCAAGTCCTGTAAGTCGATCACCAGACGCAAAGGGCTATCAAGCAATTGATGCTGCACCACAAGCCGCTGTTCAAGTTCCAGTGTGACCCGGGTGTAGGCTTGGGAAGGCCAGACGCGAGCGCCTAGGACGCCCGCTGCCAACGCCTTGCTCGGTGGCCAGCCCGTGGCCTGAAGGGTGATTAAAGCAAGTCCTTTCAGCAGCACTTGTCGGCGCCTATGGCTTCCGGCTGGCGTCGATTGACGCAGTCCGCTTTCAGACATGTCTAGCCCGCCGGGGCGCCAAAGTTCTGGGCTTCAGCATGTAGGCCCTGCGTGAGGGCTGCCCGGGCCGAGAAATCATGTCTCACGCGCAGGCTCAGCACCCTTGGGCCTTGCGCCGGGGTAGCCTCTGGGTCCGGCTTGGCGCCCGCGGCGTTCGGGTCTTCCTGTGCTGCCCAAGTCCATCGAAGTTGAAGGTCCCAGGCTGGAAGACTTGCTTTTTCAGGCCATTCAACCAGCAGCAAGGCGGTCGGATCATCGAAACATGCTTCGAGCCCCACGCCCAGCCAATCATCAGGGCTGTTGAGGCGGTAAAAATCAAAATGATAGGCCTCGATTCCAAGAGCCCCGGGCTTTTGGGCGGCGCATTCCTCGGGCCGCTCAAGGGATATCGCCGAATCGAAGGGTTCGTTCAAATCGAAACCCAAGGGGTAGCTGTACATGAGTGCAAAACTCGGGCTTTTAATACGCTCATCAACGCCAAGTGCACGCAGCAAATGGCGCACAAAGCTGGTCTTACCAAGGCCCAGGTCACCCTGCAAATAAACTCTCCAGGATGAGGGCTTATGCCGCATCGAGGCCCGGTAGATGCTGGCTAAGTCTCGGGCAAGCAAGGCACAATCGTCTTCTGTGTGAAGGACTCTTTTGCAAATCAGGCATTCATCCGCGGCTGACTCAGACAAGGCGAGCTCCGATCAACAGGATTGGGCGGCCTGGATGCGCGCCAGAGGGTTTGAGCACTGGGGCTTGACCGACATTGATTTGCATGATGCCGAGGCGGGCTTGCAGCAATGGCTTGGGGCCGGTTTTCATGGCGAGATGGATTATATGGCTCGACACGGTTTAAAACGTGCACGTCCCGATCAGCTTGTTCCCGGCACGGTGTCGATCCTGATGGTGGCCTTGAGCTATCGACCGCCAGCGAGCGACTGGCTTGATGAGGCTTGGCAAGAACTTGCTCGGGAGGATCGGGCGAATTTGTCCCTGTATGCCCGCGGACGCGACTATCACAAAGTGCTTCGATCGCGTTTGCAAGCGCTTGGTCAAGCTTTGCAGCAGCAAATGCCCAGCCTGCGATTCCGTGCCTTTTGTGACTCTGCCCCTGTCATGGAAGTTGAGCTCGCCCAGCGGGCAAAGCTCGGATGGCGCGGGAAAAACACCCTGCTACTCAATCGGCAGTCGGGGTCGATGTTTTTTCTCGGTTCTCTTTTTCTTAACCATTCGATCGATCAGCTTCCGGTCTCGCTTCGGGGCGAATCCGCTGAAACGCGGGTGGATGCATCAAGCGATCGCTGCGGAACCTGTCGCGCCTGTCTTGACGTCTGCCCGACCAAGGCCATTGTGGCTCCCTATCGCCTGGATGCCCGTCGCTGCATCTCCTACCTTACCATCGAAAACCCCGGGCCGATTCCTGAGGTTTTTCGAGAGGCCATCGGCAATAGGATTTACGGTTGCGATGACTGTCAGCTTGTTTGCCCCTGGAACAAATTCGCAGTCGCCACGCCCCTCGAGGACTTCAAGACCCGCCAGGCCTTTGTGAATTTATCGCTCAGCGAGGCGTTGCGCTGGACGGAGCCTCAGTTTTTACAACACACCGAGGGCATGGCGATCCGTCGCATCGGCCACTGGCGATGGCAGCGCAATCTGGTGGTGGCGCTCGGTAACCTGCTTGCAAGCAAACAAGCAGGCGAAGCACAGGCGCTGTCAGCCAAGCAAGAGGCTCGCCAAGCCCTCTTTTCAATCAGGCCGCAAGCCGATCCCATCCTGGCCGAACATATCGAATGGGCGCTTCAACGTTAAGGGATTGCGCAGCCCCGCGCCCGACCGTCAGCTTCTGGCTAACGCGCAAGCTGAATCCACCAAGGTAGCGTCACTGTTGAGACGATAAGCGACAAGGTGATTAACTGTGCGACATAGACGCCGTCGCCGCCCATACGCGCTGCCAAAACATAAGAGGCTGGTGAGGTCGGTAGCGCGGTAAACATCACAACCAGCAAAGCTGCCATGCCGCTGAGTCCCAGTAAATGGCAGCTCATTAGGGCGATGGCTGGCATGATAAAAAGCTTAATGCTCGTAAAGCAAAGCGCAAGCCACCGATCACCGTGCGATAGTCCTTGCGCTGATCGCGGCCAGCGTAATGCCGCGCCGACACACAAAAGTCCAAGCGGTAAGGCTGCTTGTCCCAAGCGGCCAAGGCTGGTTTGAAGAAGACCGGGTAGGGGTAATTCGAGCAAACGCCAGGCCAGACCGCCCAAAGTGGCGATGATCAGGGGATTGCCCGCAAGTTCGCGCCAAAGATTCTGTCTGCCATGTCGGGCCATCGGATAGACGGCCGCCACATTCAAGCAGGGAATCAAAACCGAAATCATGATGGAAAAAAGCGCTAGGGCCTCTGCACCCCCTAGGCGTTCGGCCATGGCTAAACCGAGATAAGAATTAAACCGAAAGGCGGTTTGAACCCCGCTTGCAAAACGCTGTGCATGCACTTGAGGGATCAAGCGACAAGCCATAGCGATCGCGATCGCGCCTGCGGCGCTCATGCCCGCAGCAAGCATCATCGGCGCTGCAGACTGTATGCTCCCGGGCGCCTTCACAATCGATAAAAACAAAAGGCAAGGGAAAAGCAAGAAATAGTTCAGCTTTTCAAGCATGACCCAACCTTGCTCAGGCCAGGGCAGTCCGCGTCGCAGCGCGAAGCCCGCGAGCATGAGTGCGAACTCGGGGCCCAGCAGCTCAAGCACCGTGTTGCGATCTATGGGAGGATTGCAAACCATGCAGCTTGCAACAAAGACAGGTCAGGTGATGCATGCAGATCATGGTGTAGAGGCTTTTTGCGATGCCCTGTGGCTTGAGGATGGATTATCCCTCGCAACCCGGCTCGCCTACCGTCGCGACCTCAACGCTTTTGCGCTGTTTTTAAGCGAAACGGGATGTGCCAGGGGACTTTCAGAAGCCCGTGCCGAAGATTTGCTGGCTTACATCGCAGCGCGGCACCCCAACAGCAAAGCGAGTTCTGCCAATCGAAGGCTTTCTTGCCTGCGTCGCTATTTCGCCTGGCTGATGCAAGGCGGGCTGCGACAGGACGATCCGAGTGCTGGGATCCGCTCAGCCAAGCAAGCACCGCGTTTTCCTCACACCTTGTCTGAGGAACAGGTTGAGGCCCTTTTACAAGCGCCCGACACCGAGGATCTGCTCGGTCTACGCGACAAGGCCATGCTCGAGACGCTTTATGCAAGCGGTTTGCGGGTCAGCGAGCTGGTGAGTTTGCGCGTTGCTGAGGTGTCGCTTCGCGATGCGGTTTTGCGGGTCGTTGGGAAAGGCAACAAGCAGCGTCTTGTGCCCTTGGGTGAAGAGGCGCTCTACTGGGTGCAGCAATGGCTTGGCAAAGGACGGGGGGTGTTGCTTGGCGCCAAGCCTTCCGATGTGCTTTTTCCCACCGCCAAGGGCGAGGCGATGAGCAGGCAACGCTTTTGGGTGCTGATCAAGCAGTATGCGATCCGTGCGGGCATTCAGGCCGCGCTCTCGCCGCACGCCTTGCGCCATGCTTTTGCTACCCATTTGCTTAACCATGGTGCAGACTTAAGGGTGGTTCAATTGCTCCTTGGCCATGCCGATATCACCACCACACAGATCTACACCCATGTTGCGCGTGAAAGACTTCGACAACTCCATGCCAAACACCACCCCCGAGCCTGAGCCAGGCCTGCCTAAGCATGAGCAACGCAAGACATGTCTCTGAGACGCCGGCGACCCAGTGGCTGCGGCGCCAAAAGCTTCTGTTTAGCGAACACCCGTACGATTATGTCGAGCACGGCGGTACGGCCGAGTCGGCCCGTCAATTGGCGGTTGATGAACATCAGGTGGTCAAGACGCTGGTGATGCAAGACGAGCAGCGAAAACCGCTTGTCGTGCTGATGCATGGCGATCGTAAGGTGTCGACCAAACAGCTGGCGCGGCAAATCGGGCGAAAAAGCGTTGAGCCCTGCGATGTTGAGGCCGCACAACGCCATTCGGGTTATCAGGTCGGCGGTACATCACCGTTTGGCTTGCGTAAAGCGATGCCCATTTATGTGGAGGCGAGCATTTTGGTGTTGTCAAAAATTTATATAAACGGCGGGCGTCGTGGTTTTCTGGTGGGCTTGTCGCCCCAGGTGCTGACTGAGGCATTGCAGGCCAAGCCGGTCCAGTGCGCGTTGTCTGATTCGTAAAGCGCATTTCATGACGCACGCCCCCGCGGTACTGGTCCTGATGGCTGTATTGGCCTATCTGATTGGATCGATTTCTTTTGCGGTTTGGGTCAGTCACTGGATGGGTCTGCCCGATCCGCACAGTTATGGTTCAGGCAACCCGGGTGCAACCAATGTGTTGCGCACCGGTAACCGCAAAGCGGCGATCTGGACCCTGCTCGGTGATGCCGGCAAAGGTGTGTTGGCTGTAGCGCTTGCGGCAGTCACCGCGACGCTTCACCAACAGGGCATGGCAGGTCTTGCGTTGGTTGGCCTGGCAGCATTTGTCGGGCATTTGTTTCCGATATGGCATCGATTCCAAGGCGGCAAAGGAGTCGCCACCGCGGCAGGCGTCTTGCTGATGTTGCAGCCCTGGATGGGTCTGGCCACCGTCCTGACCTGGTTAACAACAGCCTTGGTCTTTCGCTACTCCTCACTGGCCGCTTTGGCTGCTGCCTTCGTGGCCCCAGGTTTTGCTTATTTTTTTCATGGGGGTTGGGACTTGGTGCTGGGGGTGAGTTTGATGAGCGCCTTGCTTGTGCTGCGGCATCGTCCCAATATCGTGAAGTTACTGAGGGGCGAGGAGTCGAAAATCGGTCAGGGTGCGAAGTCGAAAATCGGTTAGGGTGCGAAGTGCGAGGCAGAGCCACCGGATTTTCAGTAATGAGGCACATCATCGCCCATGGGCCATACGACTTGATCAATCGAGGTTTCATTGAAGCGCTATCGATTTGGCGTTGATTTAGGTGGCACCAAAACCGAAGCCATCTTGCTCGATCCTCAGGGACATGCGCTCTGGCGGCAGCGTGTGCCGACCCCAAGAGGCGACTATCAAGCCAGTCTGGATCAAATTGCGGGGCTTTTGCGGGCTGCGCGTGAGGCTTATCCTCGGGCTGGCGCTTGCAGCATCGGGATCGGTATACCGGGTTCACTCGATGAACAAGGTATTGTGCGCAATGCCAATTCCACCTGGTTGATCGGCAAAGCCATGCGGCTGGATTTGCAGGCCTTGATCGGTGAGCCGATTGCCATGGCCAATGACGCCAATTGCCTTGCGCTGTCTGAAGCAGCAGATGGGGCCGGCGCGGGGTTTTCCTGCGTGTTTGCGGTGATTATGGGGACCGGCGTCGGGGCGGGGCTGGTGGTGGACCGCAAGCTTTGGGCGGGTGCGGGCGGTCTCGCGGGTGAATGGGGCCATGTCAGTCTGCCCTGGCCGCGTCTTGATTGGGGCGAAGTACCTGGCCCGTTATGCTGGTGTTCGCGTCGGGCTTGCATCGAATGCTTTTTGAGCGGGCCCGCGCTTGCGCGCGAGATCGGTCGCACCGACGCGAATGTGCAAGCTGCGCTTACCGATCCCCGAGCCCCTGAGGCGCTCGAGCGCTTTTATGATCGACTTGCCCGGGCGATGGCCATGGTCATCAATATCGTTGATCCTGAGGTGATTGTGCTGGGTGGCGGACTTAGCCTGCTTGACTCGATTTATCAGGAAATCCCCGCACGCTGGCAGGCCTGGGTCTTTTCAAACCGCGAACCGAAAACCTTGCTCCGTCCCGCACTGCACGGCGATGCCTCGGGTGTGCGCGGTGCAGCCTGGCTACGCGAGCCCCTCTAAAGGCCAGCGTGGGCGGACGCTGGCCCCGCAACGGGCAAGATCCTCGCCGCGCAGCCCTTCGCCGCGCGCAAGTCGCATGGCTGCCGCAAGCGCAATCATCGCGCCGTTATCGGTGCATAGTTCGAGGGCGGGGAAATGCAATTGAAGGCCTCGCGTTTCGCAAGCCTCGTTCATTTGCCGTCGTAGCTCGCGATTGGCGCTCACGCCGCCTGCAATCACCAGTCGTTGCTGTCCAGTGGTTGCCATGGCAGCCATGGATTTGCTCACCAGGACCTCGCAAATCGCTGCCTGCAAACTCGCTGCCAAATCGGCTCGTGGTTGCGGGCCCAAGGCTTCGATCGACGAAGCATCGTCTGGGTGCACGCCCAGGGCCGAAAGCCTGGTCCGCACAGCAGTTTTCAGGCCGCTGAAGCTGAAGTCCAGATCGCCGGAGCGCAACATCGGTCGCGGCAGCGGATAGCGGCTCGGGTCACCTTCTTGAGCAAGTGCTGCGATGGCGGGGCCGCCCGGATAGCCCAGCCCCATCATTTTTGCGCTCTTGTCAAAGGCTTCACCAGCTGCATCGTCCAAGGTGTCGCCGAGCAGTTCATAGCGACCGAGCGCCCTGACCAGCATCAACTGGGTGTGGCCCCCGGAGCAAAGCAAGGCCACAAAGGGGAAAGAGGGCGGGTTTTTGTCGAGCAGCGGCGAAAGCAGGTGCCCTTCCAGATGATGGATCCCCAGACCGGGGACATCAAGACTGAGCGCAAGTGCGCTTCCCACCGAGGCGCCGACGAGCAGTGCGCCTGCCAGGCCAGGACCCTGGGTCCAGGCTACGGCATCGAGATCGTTAAGCTTGCGCTTTGCCGACACCATGCAGCGCAATATCATCGGACTCAGGCGTGCCATATGGTCGCGCGAGGCAAGTTCGGGCACGACACCGCCATAGCGCGCGTGCATCGCTACTTGCGAGTGCAAGGCTTGCGCAAGAATCCCCTGATCGCTGTCAATCAGCGCAACCCCGGTATCGTCACAAGATGTTTCAAGGCCTAAAACAAGCATGGACCAGATAATGCACGATGTGATTGTGGTGGGCGCAGGCGCTGCGGGCCTTTTTTTCGCGGGAAGCTTAGTGCCGGGCCGATGTCGTGTGTTGTTGATCGATCACAGCCGCAAACTGGCTGAAAAGGTGCGCATTTCCGGAGGCGGACGCTGCAATATCACGAATCTGGAGGGGGCTAAGCTTGACCGCTATCACGGCCAGGAGCCGCGTTTCGCGCGGCAGGCGTTGAACGCTTTCGGGCCAGAGGCTTTTTTGAGTCAGTTCCGGCGCGACGGTCTCAGCGTGCACGAAAAACATCGCGGACAGCTCTTTTGCGATCAAGGCAGCGAAGCCGTGATTCGCTGGCTTGACGGACGCGCGCAGGCTGCGGGTGCCAAGCGAATCATGGCCACAAGTGTGCATGCAGTGCAGCCTGATTTTGACGATGGCCCCTGTTTTCGAATCGATACCGACGCGGGCGTTTTGCGCAGCCGTATGCTGGTGATTGCAACCGGCGGGCCTTCGATCCCGGCGATCGGCGCTAGCGATTGGGGGCAGCGGTTTGCACAATCGCTGGGCTTAAAACTGGTGAAACCCCGTCCTGCCTTGGTGCCACTCAATTTGCAAACAGCCTGGATGGCTAATGCCGCCCTGGCCGGTGTCTCGCTCAGGGTTCGTGTAAGTTTGCCGGAAGATCGCAGTGCGCCAAGTTTTGATGAAGACCTGCTCTTCACGCACCGGGGTTTGTCAGGACCTGCAATCCTGCAAATCTCCTCGTATTGGGCGGAGGGTCAGACGCTTGAGCTGCGCTGGGCCCCGAAGGCTCTTTCACGGGGATTTGCAGAACATTGGGTCAAGCACAAGGCTGCGCAACGTCTGAGTCTTGAGCGCATGCTTGGCGGTGCTGATCCTGAGCTCGCCATGCCCAAGCGTTTTCTGCAACAACGCCTGGGCAGCTTGGGGGCGCAACTGCCCGACCTTAGCACCACGATCGATCAATGGCCCGATCGCGCGATTCGCCAGCTTGGCGACCTTTTTGAGCGTGATCGTTTACAACCAACGGGCACTGAGGGCTGGAAAAAAGCTGAGGTCGCTGCCGGGGGTGTTGATGTGAGTGAGCTCGACCCCCGCAGCATGCAATCGCTCAAGTATCCGGGATTATTTTTTATCGGCGAGGTGGTCGATATCACCGGGTGGCTGGGCGGCTACAACTTTCAGTGGGCCTGGGCCTCGGCGTGGAGCGCAGCCCGCGCGATATCGGCTATACTGGAGGGCTATCTCAACGAAAGGGGGTGATGAGTCTATGCCGATAATCCGAGTCAAAGAAAACGAGCCGTTTGATGTTGCTTTGCGTCGCTTCAAACGCACCATTGAAAAGACCGGAATCATCACCGAGCTAAGGGCCCGCGAATTCTACGAAAAACCGACTGCTGAGCGTAAGCGCAAAAAGGCAGCTGCGGTTAAGCGTCACTACAAGCGTATCCGTAGCATGATGCTACCGAAGCGCAAGTACTAAGTTGTAAGCACACAGAGCTTAAACGCCGGATCGCTCCATAGCCGTCCGGCGTTTTCACTTGTGCTCGATCAAGCCCTACGGAGCGAAAGCGATGAGTCTCAAACAGCGAATTCAGGACGATATGAAGACCGCCATGAAAGCGCGTGATCAAGATCGCCTGCTCACGATTCGGATGCTTCTTGCAGCGATGAAGCAAAAAGAGGTCGACGAACGCATCGAGCTCGACGATGCCGCTGTCGTCGCCATCACCGACAAATTGGTCAAGCAGCGCAAAGATTCAATCGCCGCTTATCACGCCGCTGGACGCCAGGACCTGGCCGAGAAAGAGCAGGCCGAAATCCTCGTGCTCCAAGGCTATATGCCCCAGGCCGCTGATCCCGGCGAAATTGAAGCGGTGATTGAACGGGCGGTTGAGGATGCGGGCGCCATTGGACCTGCCGCGATGGGAAAAGTCATGGCGCAAGTCAAGGCTGCGCTTGCCGGCCGTGCCGACCTTGCTGCGGTTTCACAACAAGTCAAGATGCGACTCAGCCGGTGAAAAACACCAGGGCGCAGGGCTAGCGCTCGCAGCGCCTGAGAGGCAGGCGAACAAGGGGCGTTGAGGGGCCAGTCGCTGAGGG
>Ga0214923_10008387_pt1 | contig 11017 bp, 11 predicted proteins | sample LL1510_MetaG_FD_177993 | JGI IMG/M metagenome (GOLD analysis project Ga0214923, IMG submission 177993) | Freshwater microbial communities from Lake Lanier, Atlanta, Georgia, United States - LL-1510 | ecosystem: Environmental > Aquatic > Freshwater > Lake | place: USA: Georgia | collected... | reverse complement strand
CGCCCATCATGAAAAGGGCATCCCCAATCTTCTGGCTTTTGTCGAACTGCACGGTGAATGGAACCAGGTAGGTTGATGCAATGCTAAAATCGGCGGCTCCGGCCTGATCGACTGTAAATTTCTGCTTTTTTAATCCGCTCTCGTAATACTTCTTCCCGAATTCGAAGAGCTCCGCCTCGCCCATTTTAGCATCTGGGAATTTTCCGAGCTTGATCCAGTCCTGTGCAGCCGCAATCCATCCGCTGAGGATGTCCTCTTCAGCATCCGAGAGGGCTTCGGTTTTTTTTATTTTCTCAAACCACTCAATGGCTCCATTCGGATCCTTTTTGAATTGAAGATAAATGCGTCCCATGGCTGCAATCGCGAGGAACCTTAGCTTGGTCTTAACCTTGCGCTTGGGCTCACTCACTACCTTCGAGAAATACTTTTTCAATGCCGCTAGAGCACCGTCATGGTCGTTCTTGTGAAACAATTGTTGGGATTCTTCGAGAATCTTATCGGGCGACTCTGTAGCCGCAAGCGCTCCTGAAGAAGCTTGGAGTTGAAGAGCGAATAGAACGATCAAAGAGATCAATGGTTTCATATTTTTGTACCCGAAACAGTGTAGACAAGTCGGACACAGGCTGCAAAGAGTTTCAGGTACGCAATCGAATTTGCCCGTGGTATCACCAAGCATCTTATGGAAGCGGAATGCGTCGATTGTCGATCTGCCAAGGCCCCTTTTCAATGCGGAATCTGTGCGGGCGCCGTATGCAAGAAGTGCGTACAGACCCCACCCCATGGGGCATTCCGCCTCATGCCATCGATTCCCGAAACCCTGACTCATCCGAAATACTGCGGGAGCTGCTATTCCGAAACCGTGGAGCCTGAGCTTTCGACTTACGAGGAAGTCCTCGATCAGGCAAAACAAGTACTCGTGTTTTTCAAGACTCAAAAGAAAGGACTCCGGGTCCAAAAGCGTGAGCGCCTCCCGAGCCGCGTTGAAGCCTGCCCGGATCGCGATGAAACCATCTTACGCCTCGCCTATCTTGCCGCAACGCAGGGCTGCAACGCCGTGATTGAAGTTGAGGTCACCGCAAAAAAGGTTCGGCATGAGGCCTATCAGACCTCAGTTTGGTCAGGGGAAGGCGTATCCGCTCAAGTCGAAGCCTTCGATTCAGATTAAGATTCTTTCATTGAAAAGCATTGATTAAATGAACAAAAACTGAGGCATCAGTGTCTTGTTAAATTTGTTGACCAGTTTTGACAGGTACGGTAGAACCCGGCCATGCGTTTTGTATTATTTATCGCCCTATCCCTTCCTTTTGCATCGATCGCCATGGAGACCCCTGTGGGCTCACTCGGAAATGCGAAAGGGATCTTCAACGCACTTCTCGATTCTGGTGCAGAGATGAAGTCCTCTCCTGCCGGAAACGACACCATCGACCTCATCCGTGCGGTGAATCTCGTTTGCTCCTTTGAATCAGCACCTGACCTCGATGCCCGGTGTACCTTTTTTACAATGGACTCTAGGGGCAACCCACTCAAGGGCATCGCGAGCTCCGAAGATTCTTGGTACATCGGTTTTGCTTTGATTAGTGCGGGCGCAAGAAAGGTGCACGTTTCAGATACGCTCTCTGAGGTGCGCCTCAAATCTTTGGTCTGCAACCTTAGAAACCACAAGAGTGATTCCGATTGCAGATTCATGCAGGAATAAACCAAAATGAGATTACCCATCAAACTCTGGATTGCCTCCCTCATGATCGTGAATTCTTCACACGCCGACCCTGTTGTGGTGAACGAGCGAGCTTCGATGAAAATCTTTTACGCCCTCCTAAAAGCGGGTGCGAACGCGGTCCCTCTGAATCATCACCATGACCGCGAGCACTCACTTCAGGAGTCAATTCAGGTGACCGACCTGGATTGCGACATCAGCCTCACCCCCCGGTGCTCCTTCAAGAATCGGGCATCCGCCTCGGGTGAGATCGCCCATGTCATCCATATTTCAGGCCAGGATGCCTGGGATGTAGGCTTTAACTTGGGTGAAGCGGGCGTTCCTAGAACCTCCATCTCTGGAAATCAGCACAGCGTACGGGCCGAGAGTCTCAACTGCATTCTAAAGGGTGCCGGGAAGACCGCAGAATGCACTGCTTCTTTTTAATTTTGCGGTAAGCTGAAGCCGGCGAATCCATTTTGCCGTCAAAAACTCGACTCTCGATCCTCAGGCCCATGCTCATTAAACTTGGAGCATGGAATCACGTCACGGATGGCGGGTGCCTCTTGCGCTCATCATAGCCCTTTTCTCAACTCAGTCCTTAGCCCAAACCCTTTGCGAGCGAACCCGAGCGGATCTCTTGATTCAGTTTGAGGATCCCGCAAATCGAATGGGCTTTCGCAATGACGGCGGCCTCCTGGATGGCGGTGTGTGTTGGTGGCATAGCCGACTTCAGCGCAGCTCACTCTACTTGGCTCGCTTCGAGCCGACCCTGCCACGCCCCACTCAAAAAGCAGCACGTAAAATCATTGAGCACCTGATTCACTTCGACTCGGTCGTAACCATTCCTGGCTATTCCAATTTCAGTGAGTTCAGCAAAGACTATCAAGAGCCGATCCAAAATGAGCTGAATGAATGGCAAATCCGGGATGGTTTCATTCACCATCAGTGGGTCAGAGGGTTGTATGGCCGGCCCAGTCTTCCTCCTGCAGTACTCCGAGAACGAATGGATCGAATCTTCGTGAAGTTCAAAAAATCCAAGCCTGGGCTTTGGGTCATGGCACAATTCCCAGGGATCACCTCTCACGCGCTACTCTTCATCGGAATGACCAGAACCTCGACAGGATTCACGATCCGAGCGATTGATTCAAATCGGCCATCCATGACTCGAGAGATCACGTATCAGTACGGCGATCGCTCGCTCAAGCTCGGTAACGAAGGCTTTACCCCTTTTGTTGGATTTCAATCTGATCAGGAAGAAATCGACGAAACGCTCAATCGCTATTGCAGCGCTCGCCGAACCTAATTATCCGTTGCGATTGATATTATTTAAGTCTTCAAACGAAGCCTTGAGGCGTTTCACGAAGCTCTCTTCGCCCTTGCGAAGCCATACCCTCGGATCGTAGTGCTTCTTGTTTGGACTATCCGGTCCCTCAGGATTTCCAAGCTGGCCCTGGAGATACGCCTGCTTTTCAACGTAATAATTCTTGATCCCTTCCCAAAATGCCCACTGCATATCGGTATCCAAATTCATTTTGATGACACCGTAGTCGATCGTTTCACGAATCTCTGCCTGGGTTGAGCCGGACCCGCCGTGGAATACAAAATTCACCGGTTTGGGTCCGGTCTTCAATTTTGAAGCAATATGATCTTGAGAGTTCTTGAGGATCTTTGGAGTCAACTGAACGTTCCCGGGCTTATAAACGCCATGTACGTTTCCGAATGAGGCCGCAATCGTGAACTGATTGCCCACTTCCTTGAGATGCGAATAAGCGTAGGCCACGTGCTCGGGCTGGGTGTAGAGCTTCGCATTGTCGACATGGGTGTTGTCCACACCATCTTCTTCGCCACCCGTTACTCCGAGTTCAATCTCGATACCAGTCTCGATGGCCTTCATTCGCTTGAAGTACTTGCACGAAATCTCGACATTTTCTTCGAGCGACTCTTCCGAGAGATCAAGCATGTGGGAGGAAAAGAGCGGCTTCTTGCTCACGCGATAATGGGCCTCGCTCATCTCCAGCATGGAATCAATCCATGGCAGAAGTTTTTTTGCCGCATGGTCGGTATGAATTACGACCGGAACACCGTAGTGCTCAGCCATGAGCTGAATGTGTTGTGCACCGCTAACCGCACCCAGAGCTGCTGCTCGATCGTTCGGAAGCTTCAGGGTTTTTCCAGCATAGAATTGACCGCCCCCATTCGAGAACTGAATGATGACCGGTGAGTTCACGGCCTTGGCGGTCTCCAGTACTGCATTCACAGAATTGGTGCCAACCACATTCACCGCCGGCAAGGCAAAGCGGGATTCCTTGGCGTGGTGATAGAGTTCGTCGAGAGCGGTACCGAAAACAATTCCTGGTTTCAATTTCATGGGGTTTTTTTAACGCAATGAGTGCCGATTTGCGATCAAAAAAGATCAAAATTCCACCCCGCACGCGGGGTTTTCATTCCGCGTTTTCAAAGAGATTGCGGAGCACTTTGTACCGATCACTTTTGGGAACCAGCACTCCGCCTTCATTCACAAAAAGGGCGACCAGGTCGGGATAGGAGCTCGCATCCATAGAATAGAAGAAACTTTGCACCTTGAAAAAGTCTCGTGGCGATAGGTTTGTCGTCTTTGAAATCTCGACCAAGGCTTCAAAGGCCTGTTGGGGCTCAATCGCCCCTTGCAGCATTTTGCCAATGACGTCATTTCCCACCAGAGCACGACCCAATTCAACTTCAGCTCTTGAAAAGCCCGCCTTATTCATGATTTGCGAAAGAATTTCTGAAGAAATCTCCTCGTGCGCCGTTTTGAATTCGGCCGCCAAGGGCTTGCCCACATCATGAACTGCATAACTGAAATGAACGGTCGCCTTTAAATCCACATTGGGCGGGACCTTGATTCTTTGCCATTCAAAGTGAGGGGAATATTTCTCGATCTGAGCGAAGCCCTTGAGCGTGTGCTGCTGAATACTGATCCTGTCCATTGAGACCGGTCGCTCGCTCATCAGACTCGAGTAGTCGAGCTTTCTTCCCCGAATCAGGATCGGATCCGCGCGAGATTCGATCACCTCAATGATCCGCTCTCCTCCCCGGATACTGGCAGATCTGGCCTCTTGCGCAAAACGGCTGGTTCGAACCGAAGCCTCCTTGAGTGCCTCAAGATAGGTGACCTTCGGATAGGTTCTAACCAGAAACCGCTCCGGAACGCTAAATTTAAAGACATATTCGCTCAATCCGGGCGCGCCCCGAGGGAGCCTTTGAGCTACCGACTCGGGAACATCAAAGACCTTGATGTGGGAGCCGTAATTGATGGGGACGGTCTTGTCCGTAGAAACTGAAACTCCGTCCGGATGGAATGCCTCAGCCCTCACCGAATGAACATTGGCCTCGCCCTGATCCAGGAAAAAAGTCCCCCCGTCCTTGATCTCCTCCAAGGGCTTTCCGACCTGCGACTGAGATATCGATGGCCCTTTTAGGAAATTGGTACCCTTGTACATTCGAATGAAACCGGGCTTCACTTCCGGAATCACGGGAATACCCGTGAGGTACTTCACCCGATCCCGCTCGATCACCCGAGTTGCCTTGAACTCCGATGCCAGTGCTCCCAAGAGCTTTCCATCCCTCAGCTCAGGATGTTCTAAAAGTCTGCCCACCCAATTGAGAATCTCCTTCTGGGATCCTCGATACCTTCCAGACTTCAGGGTTTTTGCAATCTGGGCTGAGGTAACCTTGTTCTGAAGCGCACTCGAGAGGACGTCCACAGCTGCTTCGGGTACGGGGTACTTCAACACAGAGAGGTGCTGAGATGGATCACGAAGCGTGAGCCACTCTCGATAAACTTGTTCAAGATAATCGGCCTCTATCCTTTGTTGCCCCCTGAAGACTTGTCTCTGAAAGACCGATTTGACTTCGGATGCAAATCTCCTGGGGCCGAAGGGGCCATTTCCGGCGGCCCCCATGAGTCTCATGACAGATGAAAAGACTGAGTCGCAAAAGGCCGTAAAAGGATCTTTAGCTGGCGCAGCGATTGACGGAGTTGCCAACAACCCGCAGATCAGAATGAATGAAATTTTGGGTCGCAGGCCCTTCGACATCCTTATGAGTTTAGGCCTTTGACCTCAAAAGGCCCAGAGTCAAGAACCCGTCAAGAACCCCTTGAAGGATGAGTAACCCAGCTCGGGATCACTCAAGAAGGCTTCGACGGTAACGCGTTCATGAATCAACCTCTTGATCAAGGCTTCAAGGCTAATTTTACGATTTCCATATGCCTGGAACGCGTCCCGCACGTCTCTCATGATCGGATCTCTTCCGAACTCGATCAGGGTGCGCCGCCCATCAATGTGATTCTCCCTGAATAGCTTCAACGCCGAGTTCTCGAATCGAGTTCGCTCTGAGAGTGTCACCATAGAGAGCTCTATGGCACTCAACTCCCCCTGCAAGTGTCGCCGACGGTGACGGTCGAGGGCCTCAACAGTCCTCTCGAGCAAGGGAACCAGTGATTCCGCCACCAGCTCAGCATCAGGATTCTGGGCTGGGTTGACTGCTTGAGCCGAAGGCAAAATCGCCATAAAAATGAACAAAAAAACTACCATAAAGCCCCCATTTTCTATCCCACTTTGGGGCATAAGTCAGCGACAGATTCTTGATTAAAGTTAACGAAAGCAATTGATTGTTGTTTGCAAGACCTCATGGGTTTGTCATCCTTGAAGGTATGGAAACCAGTCCCCAAAAGAACCGGCAGAATTATCTAATCAATCCAGCGTTTCAATGGGCCATGGTCCGATGGACTCTCTTCATCTCGCTCTTGAGCTCGGGGATTTTCTACATTTCGACTGTGGTTTTCTTCAATCACCTGATTGAAATCGGGATCAACCAAAAACTCCCAGCGGACTCACTCTATTTCAAATTCCTCGCTCAGGAGAACTCTCGGATGAATTTGATTTTCGGCCTGACGACCTTCATTTCCTCTGTGATCATCGTCCTCTTTGGCGTCCGATTTTCACATAAGATCGCAGGCCCGATCTACCGATTCCGGCAGTATCTCAATTCCTCGGATCCGGCGAGCACCTCTTCCCAACTTCCCGACCTCCAATTTCGCGAAGATGACTTCTTCCAGGAGCTGGCAAAGGACTTCAATTCATTCAAATCTAAAATCCCAGGCCCACCCCGAAACTAAGCGTCCGGGTGTGCGCCACCTCACCTCCGGCGAAAACATCGAGTTCTGCGTAATCCAGCCCCGCAATCACGCTATTTCCATTTTTCAAAACCTGGCGAAATGACAATCCCATTGCAAGCTCACGATTTCTGATCAGATCGACTCCACCTGTGGTGATCACCGGAGAATACTTCAAGTAGAACGCCGCCGATTGGAGCCTCGAAAATCTTAAAAGAAACTCGGGATAAATCTGAGGTCCGAGCATGTTCTTGAACCCGATATCTGAAATGGATGTATTGTAATAAAGGCCGCCGTTCAAACGAAACCCATTTCTCGACTCGGGACGCGAGAAGCGTTTTCCGAGCCGAAGGTTTGCACCCAATACCTTCAACTGATAAACACCGGAATTCGCCAACTCCAGTGCATTGTAAAAGGCTCCAGCCCCAAGACTCCACCCCGGGGAAGAAAGGGGTATCTCGACCCCTGCCTTTAGAGTCAACAATGTCTCCTTAAAAGGACTGACCGCTGTCTGCACATAATCGAGTCGGGTGATGCCCAATCCAACAAACGGGTGCCATCTCCGACTCTCACGATCCGAGTCTCCTCCCTGTGACGAGCTGGAACCTGCAGCGGCCAAGGATTCTGGTTCCGGATCCTCCAAGAGTTTCAATACAAATCGCCTTTCATGACTCTTTCCGCCCTTTAGCCTGACCTTCAACACGAAAGCTCGTTCTTTACTCACCGGCTTCAATACGATTCGAAATCTTCGATCCGACTCGATCGACAAAGATGCTCCATCCAGCATAACCTGTTGGACGGATGCCGCCAATTTTCCGGTGATTCTAACCCCTGAGCTCAACTTGTTATCCACAATCGGGAAACTTCGAACGCCCCAGTCGACCCAAGGAAAAGTCGAGGCACGCGAGGAAGAATCGACAAGTTCCATTTTCAGGGCGGCACGGGCAGCGGTCGAGAAACCCAGGGCAATCAACAAAACCCCAATTCGAGAGATTGATTTCATGACGAATCCACTCAAAATGTAACGCTTCCCCCGATGCTGATGCTTCGGGACCCAATGTCGACCTCACCATCCGAAAAATAAATTCGTGCGTAGTCAAAGGATACTGAATAGGTCCTCTTCTGTGTTGGAATGACGTAAGAAATTCCTGTAGCCAACTCGTTATTGGAAAGACTGAAAAGACCGAAATTATTGCTGATTGGAGAAAACTTGAAATAATAGGCAAATGCATGGCCATTATTCAGATTCCGTCTTAAGGTCGGAAACAATTGAGGTCCAGAGATGTTCTTGTATCCGAAGGAGCTGTCTGACGCGAACATGGTTGAGTAATACCAACCGCCATAAAGAGATAACCTCCACGGCGACTTGATCTCAGGAAAAATATACCCGAGCCTCAAATTAAGACCCAAAAAACGAACATCTGCGGACGCACTTTTGCCAAGACTCACAAAGTTGAAAAACCCTGTGAACCCAAGATCCCATTTGGGAGGAGTCAAGAAATAGTTGGCGGAGACCTTGGCCGTCATCACAATCGAGCTATATGGATCGACCGAGGTTTGAGTGAAATGAATCGAGCTCAAGCCCAAGCCAGGAGAAATGAAAAATCTACGATTCAGTTTTTTGTTGAACTCGATCTCTCCGGGAGGAACCTCATCAGCCGAGGCTAATGAAGGGACCTGTGGCATTTCAAGATGCAATCGATAAAAGTGATACTCCACTTCCCCCCCCGGGCCCACGAGGGCCAGCTCTAGGGTTTTCATCCCCTCATGAAAAGGGAGCTCAAGAGAAATCTGCCCTGCGGAACCAACGTCGAAGCTCTTTTCGTTCCAGATGACATGCCATTTCGCTGGCGATTCGCGACCGATTTGGCCTCGCAAGACCAGGGTCGACTCAGAGCTGGACCCAAAATAGTGAGTGATCACTTTATTGACGGTATGATCCCAGACAATCTTTTTCAGGGTTTTCTCTTGGCGCTTTTCAGACTCGACCGTCACTTGAATTACCCGATCGGGCTTGTGCGTGTTTTCGGGATTTTCAGAAACCGTTATATCTTCGGCATGGGACGGACTCAAGCTGCCCGCGAACCCGAGCGTCAGAAGCAACCCTAAAGCCCGAAATCCAAATTTCGCAAACCCCCGATTCGCCCAATCCATTTATCCCGATTCTAAACAAAATCTTTGGTAATTTCCACGTTTTAGCGAAATAATTGAGGGGTGACTCAAAAAATAAAACCGCGTCGGACCTTGGGCCTTAAACTGCTCCTCGGGGCAACCCTCATCGTGATTGTTTTGATGAGTTCTGCATTCCTGCTTGCCTACAATTTTTTATCAGAAGAGACGAGCTCCTTCACCTTTGAGGCCCAAACCAATCAGGCACGAATGCTCGGGCAACAGTTCTCATCTTCGGTGGATTCGGCAAGTCAAATTCTCAAGCTCCTTCCAAATCTTGATGAAAAGACCACAGAGGCCTTGAGGGCTCAGAAGAAAATCGAGAATCTCCAAGTCTTCTCAGTATCCCGGACGAATGATTCTCTGAAGAACATCTATTCTTGGGGATCCGAACTTCCTCAATCCCTCCCCGAATCCTCAACCCTGAAGGAGCTCGAAAAGTCGGGGCTCAGCTACCAAGCCATCCAGGACTCCAAGGGCTCTACCGGAGTTTATCTCTTCACGATCCTGGATTCGAGGGATGCGGAATCAAAGTTTTATGTCATGCGAGCCAGACTCAATCTTGAATCTCTTCAAAAAAGCGCCGGAGGACTCCAGACATTCATCCTGAATCGGTCCGGACAAGTGCTTCTGGATACGAAAAACTCGCTCGAGATTGGGAGTGCACTCAATCCCGAAAACCCCCTTCTCTCAGCTGCAAAGAAATCCCCTATCTCAGTAGGGACGCTTGAGTATCAATTGCCCGAGACAGGGGAAAGGCACCTGGGGACTTTCATTCTTCCTGGCTACAACATTCTCGTTCTGAGCACGATCAAGTACCGAGATGCCATGAGGGGCACATTCATGCTTCTTGAGAAGATGCTTCTTGTGGGCATGGCCCTGCTAGGCGCCTCTCTTGTCGTGGTGGTGATTTTCTCGGTCAGATTGACCAAACCCTTGGCGCAACTCACAGAGGCGACTCATGTCATTTCCTCGGGGAATTTTGATTTGAAACTCAAAGAGGATTCTGCGGACGAGATCGGAATTCTTTCGCACTCGATGAATCAGATGTCGAGAAAGATCAAAGAGCTCCTCCTCGAAAGCATTGAAAAAGTGAAGATCGAACAAGAGGTTGCCATTGCCTCAAACCTTCAGCAAAACCTGATCCCGCCCAGTCAGATCGACTCACCCAAATATGTGATCCGAAGTCATTACCAATCCGCCAAAGAGTGTGGGGGGGATTGGTGGGGGTACGTTGAGACCGAGAAAGATCTAACGCTGCTCATATCAGACGCCACAGGCCATGGTCTTCCCCCGGCAATGCTGACCGCCGCAGCCCATGGCTGCTTCTCAGCGATCCAAAAAATCCTCGGCGAATTTCCTGACCTTAAGGTGAGTCCCAGCAAGTTGCTCGAGATCGTCAATCAGGTAATCGTGAATTCAGCCAAGAGTGAACTGAACATGACGATGTTCGTAGCGACCTACGATTTCGATAAAAAAACCCTCACTTACTCGAATGCGGGCCACAATAATCCGTGGATTTTGAGAGACCGAGCCTCCAAGCCCAAATTTGAATCCCTCAAAGCTCGGGGCACTCGTCTCGGTGAACGTTCCGGCTTCACTCCTTCTCCGGACGTAACCATTGATTTCAGTGAAGAGGATCTTTTGTTTCTTTATACGGACGGTCTCCTTGAGAATGTGAACCAGAAGGGCGAAGGCCTCGGGAAGGACCACTTAAGAGGGATGCTTTCAGAAGCTTCTCAGGGTGGTATTGATCGGATGATGGAAGTGTTGAACCAAGACTTGAGTGAGTTCTATCGGGACCTGGTTCCTGAGGATGACGTCACTTGTGTGATCTTCGGCAATCCCCCGTTACCTCGAGCAGGTGAAACTGCATGAACCAGGTCGGGAGTTTGCGCTCGAAAAGCACTGAACGAACCATCCTGATCACCGGGATTCTGATGATGGCGGTTCCTGGGGCCATCTTGAGCGCTAACATTCTATTGACCGACTTGTTT
>Ga0214923_10008385_pt1 | contig 11018 bp, 7 predicted proteins | sample LL1510_MetaG_FD_177993 | JGI IMG/M metagenome (GOLD analysis project Ga0214923, IMG submission 177993) | Freshwater microbial communities from Lake Lanier, Atlanta, Georgia, United States - LL-1510 | ecosystem: Environmental > Aquatic > Freshwater > Lake | place: USA: Georgia | collected 2015-10-15 | reverse complement strand
AACTACAAGATTCTGTAATTCCATAACAATTGTTTAAATATTAACATATTGGGTCTTCTTAAGAATAATTAATATAAATAGAGAAATTATTTATAATCTCCTATATTGCCTACTAACTAACTAATTAGTCTTATGTTTATTTACCCTTTTTTATTAAATCAAGAAGTTTTTATCTTTCTTACTTATAATATGAGAAATAACAAAGTTCTTCTGAATGTTCTTCGGAATTTATATTATCTTAACAATTACAATTAAAATATAAGTTTAATTTACCTTTTATGTTATTTCTTTATTTAAACACATTTTCAAAATATTATGTAATCACTTAAGTCTTATACTAAGAATGTTTTGACGTTTAGAGGTCTCCTTTCAGAGAAATCAATTAATTACCGTTTTAATCAGTAACTAATGAAACTTATGTATTTTTAGCCTTTGAAATAATCATAAATTTAGCAAATTTGTCACTTTCATATTTAAATTTAAAAATATCATTTTAATCTCCCAATTATTTACGAATTGCAATATTCAGACTTTCCCATCTTTCTTTAAAAGCATCAGAATTTGTATCTATATCTTTTAATTAGAAAATACAAGAATCTGTCTATTGTTATATTACTTCTTTACATATATTTTATGCTATTAATTACTCCTTTGCAATGTCGCATGCTAATTATGAATATTCAACAATTAGATTTGCACAAATTGGATTATATGTTGATAAATGATTTGCTCCAAATATACCATAAATATTAACTAATATCTACTTTAATACTTACTTATCAACATAGTCATTATCTGTTAAAGATTTTCTTAAATTATGAAATTTTGAAGTAATTTCAGGAATAATTCCCCTTTAAACATTTTAATCTTTAATTGAAACTTCATATTTTTAAAGAATTCTTAATTCATTTTCAGGTAGATTATTGTGTTATTATAATATAGTATTTTAATCTGTTTAAATGACAGTTTCATGAGAAATGTTTTTGGCAATAATTATAGATGCATGTAAAGAATAGAAATCTCCTTCTGCAATATCATCAAGAATTTTTGTTTAATAATTATCAGAGGCTTATATATATTTACCTCCAATTATATCCTTTTTTTCTTTTTACAATTTAGTACTATTATATACAAATATATACCCTTTTTAGAAATATTCTCTCATTAAAAGTAATTATATATTAGTTGCATTTGTCTCATATAGTGCATAACTTAGAGGAATTTTAAAATATTTCATTTTCCTTAACATAATATTCAGGTGATTTTCACATATATATTGTTCTATATATTACTTAAATGTTTATATTGAATTTACAATAATTCTCTAATCTAACTACATATCAAGAAAATATGTATTTTTAAACTCTTTCATATTTGTTATTTATTTCAAATATTGTACTTTATTTTTTTTCCCTTATTTTTCACTAGTTCTGCATTAAAATCCCGTATTTCTTAAATTCTATATAATAACACTATTTTTACCAGTATTCATTCTGTTTCCAATTAAAAACACAACATTTTATTATTAATAAGATTCAATCATTTCTATAAATAAACACATCATTTATTATTTGTCTTCTACCTATTATACGATTCCATCAATATGTTAAATATTATTATTTAATGTATATATTAATTCTGAAACCTTTTAATCAATACTCGTATTAATATAACAATAAATATATGATTCTGTGATATCATAAAATATTTGAGTATAAATATCAGGAGATGTAAAGGAAATGTTATTTTCTATAATTACTTTAGCCAGCAATTCGCTAGCTTTAAATGGTTATCTAAAGTGTAAATTCATATATCCATCTATATCATAGTTTAAATATTCTTTTTTTAATTTCTATATGTTCCTATACTCAGTCAGTAAAATTTCCTTTTTAAGTATATTATGTGGTTCTTCAATAAATATTTTACCATTATCTATAGAATTATTACCATAAAATTATATTGTTGGAGATTTTAATTTATAATATTCATAATCTTTCTATAAAATAGTAAAAGATATCTTATTTTTATCATAAGAAATATCTATGCAATCCAGATTTCTTAAATATTTACTACTTGAAGTCATTATTTAATAAGTCCTTTTTAACATACGATTAATTTGAATATATCAAAGCCAAATTTCATTTCATGATGCTCTATCAACCGATAATTATATACATATCCTTTAATACTCTTTATTTCATATATCCACATTATTTATATAAATAATATATCTTGTTTAATTATATATTAGTATTTAATAGTATTTTATATTTTTTGATTTAGTTAAATTATTAAAAAAATAACAAATAAAAACAAATAATTCATTATTTTATCTCAACAATTTTACCATTTTAATATTATATAGAGATATTTTTAAGATATTAACCGATATCTTAGTTTAATACATTAAATATATCCTAACTTACCCTTTTTTTCGTTTAAATATAGTGTTATAATATCAAGAATTTAATCAAACAATCTTATCTTTACATTTCAGCTAAATTAATCGGATTATCTGGATTATTTTCCTTATATAATGAAGGAATATCATATATATCTTTCACATTAAAAACATCATATCCTAATTTATTAGCTCTTATTGGTATTTGTGGATTTCTGTATTATATTTTATAGAAATTTGAAAGATATTCATTTATATTGACTTTTTACGATTACATTGAATTAAATTAATCCATAAAAATATCTTAATTTCCGATAAATTAAATATCAATCCTAATTTCCTCTTAAGAGAAATATTTTCTAAAATATGTTTATAAGTATTATAGTTAAACTAATGCATCAAATAAACTTTAAAGATGACCATTTTAAATACATCCTTCATCCATTATGATTCGTATTAAATTATGAACACTTTCATCTTCAGATTAACTCTTTTCTATATTATTTGCTTATATAAATGCTTTTAAAAATTCATTATGGCCAAATTCTATATTTTAGGATAAATTTGATTATAAAATATAATTAATTTCCGGTTATGCAGGTATGTTAATTATATTAAAAGTTACATATTATGTATTGAAATTTAGATTTTTCACCTAATCGGCTATTAAATCTTTATATTTATCTAGCTACTCATAATTTTCTATCAAATCTTCATATTACATATCTTTATGCTCCTCTTAATATTTCTAAACAAAGTGTTTAAAGTCAAATAATTAACTTGCTACTGATATTAATAATGGGCTATGTTTGCAAATATCATAAACATTTTAACATATATACTATTAATCAATAAAATTTTCTTCCATTAATTTATATGTTTTAAAATACATATAAAAGCATATTTAATCTCTTATAATTTAATTCTATATAACTATTTAATGATCATGATTTCTTACTATTTACAACAAATTAATAGAATACATACTAAATAAAAGAGTATATGTATACATTGTATCGCAACTTTGTCAATTCATAAAAGAGGGATGACATACAACATATTATCATACTATTAATGTAGTATCTATATATATTGAGTATTATTTAAATCAGTAAATTATTGACTCTACTAGAATTATTTAATATCAAATAATTATATAGTTTGTCAGTCTAATAATATAATCAATATAGAATTCCTTAGCCCTTGAAATATATTTAATCCGTAATAATATAAAAAATATAGGATATAATAACAAGACCTCTTAGACCAATAGGATATCGACTATCTTAAGAGAGGCAGACAATATATCAAGATTATTTCTCATATATTTATGATTTTAATATTTGCTTTAATTATTGTATCCTTTTTTCATATTTATTTCCACTAATATCAATAATCTCTTCTATTACCTTTTGTGAAATACCTAATGACTGAAAAATCTATTTACCAGTTTATTCAATCATATATTATCTTTCTGCTAGTATTTTTTACTTATTTTGTTTTTTTGAATATTTCTATTATCTAAATTCATGTTAGTACTTATTAATGCATTTTTTACACCAACCTCTTCGTTTTGAATCCTTTGATATATTGTTATCATTTAACATTATATTACATTATTTGCATTCCATTTTATTTAGTTATTTTTGTTTAATATCGTCTCCATTATCGCTTATCTTTGCGATTCCATATTAAATTACTTTATGATTAATCTTGTCTCATCTTGTCTCAAAGGATAAATCCCAAAGGGCGACTAAAGGAAAGCCGAAGGCTCAACTAAGTTGGATTTTAATCCTCGTAACGCTATCGTAGACCAATTGAAATTTAGATAAAGGATATAATGGTATAAAATGGAATCACAATTTAATGATTTATACAATTCAATATATTCAGATTAATAAAAATTGAACTTAGCGAATAATGTTAATGAAGAATTAATTTAAAGAGATAAGAAATCAAATATTAAGAGAGAAAGAGTGTTAATATATTTATTTTCAATGATTGTGATATTTATTTTGTTTATGATAATAATATATATAAAATCACATGATTGGCGAAAAATTATAAATTCTGAATAATAATATAAATGTAGTAATATTAAGGACTTAAATAAAAATCGAGATAAATATAAAACCAAGTAATTATTGATTAAAAATAAAAAAATTACAATACATATATATCTACCTCAAGTAAAGACAAAATGGAATAATTGTTTAGTTTATGGTATAATTTTATTTATATTTGGAGCATATACTGATATTAAATATTGGCATGAATTTTTAATATAAATATCGAATATGGGTTATATTGTTGTTTGTAAAAGAGAATCTAATTTATTAGATATATAAGAAGATATATTTATATAATAGACAATTTGGTAATATATAACAACTCGATTTTATGAATAAATGCCATCACTTAAACATAAATAATAAATTATAATTGCACATTCTTACGGAGCTATAATATCTACTTTTCTTGCTTAAAATACGGATTCTTTTGATAAAATAATCGTTATTTCTCCATTTTATTAATTAGATATTGATTATTCAATTTGTTCTATTGATATATTATAAATGGTTTCCAACAATATTATAAAAAATAAGTAAAAGGATAATTATACTAATAATTTAATACTTTAAAATGATATTTTAAACCAATAATAGTATGTGAAAATACCTTCTATTTCATAAATCTTAAAAATTCAATAAGTGTAAAAGGATATTTTAAATAACAAAAAATGCAACACTTAATATTTATATATGATATTATCTAATAATGAACATTTAATTTCTAATAAAAAAGCTCTTGAACTATATGAAAACATCAAACCGAAACATAAAAAATTAATAATAACTAAATAAATATCACATTATGCTTAAGGGGAAAAATTAAAACATATACTAGAAAATATATTAACATATCGTCTCAATTGACTAATGTCTCAATTGACTAATGTCTCAATAGACTAATGTCTCAATAGACTTATCTATTTCATCTTTTCTCTAGAATTAGTGATGAGGGAGACTTTTTTCTAAAATCGAGGTAATTAGATATAATGATATCAGTATAATGTTTTTGAATCAATATATGAATACGATAATTTAGATTCTTGAGGTAAATATAAATTTTATTAATATTAGTTATCAAGAGAACTATTGAATTAAGGTGTTTTATAGTAATTAGAAGTGAAATTTTTATATTATATATTTTCTGTTTCAGTTTACCGCATATCTGTAAAGTTTTATTCGTTAATTCTAAGGAAAGTACCTTAATATTTACCAATCTTTTATGGTTATCTTATACTAGTCATTTAAGCCCATGGTCGCATATCTTTGTCTCTATTCGTAATTAAATAAGGATTTTTAGGCATCATAGTCTGATAATTTACATCTTCTTAATCTATTTTATTACATATACTATATCCAAGAGGTTCATATTATTAATTGCTTAAATTTTCTATAAACATATGATTTAATATAGGTAAACAATCTTAAGACATCTTCAATACAGAATCTCTAGAGTAATTTTACATAATCGGTAATATATCTTATTTAGGTATTTTTAATATTTAAGACATAGTAAGAACATTATTGTGTGATAAAAAGTCATCTTTCAGTCCCATCGATTTATTGAAAAAAACATTCTTTTTACTACAAATATATTTAATAGAACTAATTATATATATACTATCGATATCATTAGTCAAGATTAGGTAAGATTAATATAATCACTTAGAAGTATTTTATTTTACCCAATTTAATATATTAGGTATACTCCTGTTTTATACAAACTATATGCGATTTCCTTATTTATCTTGTAATATTAGACAAGGAACAGATTCTACATCAATCACTTATTATTCTTAGACATTAATCTTTTATGTTTAAATATTCATCTACTGCACTTTGTTTTCAACTAATTTCCAATCATTTTCAAATTATACACAATAAGGACAATGAGGTTTATGGTAATATAATAATTTCCATTTGTATTAATGACCTTAACCTCTAAAATGCGAACTTTCTTAACAATAATTAATATATATATATACTATAGCAATAATAACACAAATTATTAAAAATATATTTTTCATTTAATCTTAAAATATTATTGTATTATATCATACTGTTCAAGAGGATAAATCAAGTTAACAATTAAATTTATCATAATTGCAAGAAACTAAATATATTTAATATATTATGATTCATTCTTTCAAAAAATAATGGGTATATAGATAAGCTATTTATTCAAAAGGATGTTCCTATAATAAGTAAGTAAATGGGTTCTTTAATTTAATTTTAAATAAACTTATTTATGTCATTTTTTAATATAATTCTTTATTTGTAACCAATTAATCAATTTATTATTATTCTATTATAATTGCAGTTTTATTTATATGTTCTGGTTTATTCTTTTTATATATACTTATAGATAATTAACCAGTTTTTTTATGAATATATAAAATATCATCTATATCTGGATTTGCTCTAATATATGGCAACATTTAAATATTATTCAAAGGTATAAAATCAAATTCATATATAATTAAATCAAGTAATTCTTTGTTATTATTTTTTAAATATCTCTATAATATATGTACTCTTTCGTGAATTAATACACTGATAATACTATAAATATCCTGTTATAAGTACTAAATAGATATAAATATAATATTTTCGCGAGTATGTGGAAATCCATTTTCATATTGAGAATCAAATAGAGCTAAATTCCAATCATATTCAAGATTATATAACAGTTCCGTTAATATATCAAATTTATTGGTATTCTCTTTAAATTTATCATTATGTTGATTTAAAATATCATATAAACAAAATTACCTTCTTTCTAATCGATTTACACATAATTGATATAATCTTTACTGAATTATTTCAATAGCATTAGTAATAATCTAAATATCTTTTTGATTAAAATTTCGCAATGAATTTAATCCTATTTATTTATAATAATTTTACTGTTATATAATAGTTAAATCAGAAATATTTATATATGTATTTGTTCTTGCATATATATCGTTTTTATTGAGATTTTTTATATAGTTATCCTAATCTTCTAATATAAATGAACTAACTTGTTAAAAGTCTAAAAAATTAATCATTTATTACAAATAAATTATATAATGGATCAAAAATTTGCATCTTTCATCTATACTTAATCAGAAAAACATTATCATTTGAAGATTATTGGCTAATTTACTTAATTAATATTGTCTCAAATAATAAATATACTTAATTGAGCCTTCGACTGTCTTTTTACTGCTAATATTAAAAGAAAGAGGTGATATAGTTGCAATATTTATAATTATTAAAGTATATATAATATTCAGAAGTTGTTTATAATGAAATTGAATCAAGATGAGACAATATGAAAAGATTTATCTATTAGTATAAATATAATAAAATAAATAATAACTAAATGATTATAAATGGATGTTTTATAATATTTTGATAGCGAGTTTAAAGCTTCTGTATAAATAGAAAGTATTAGTACTTCTAATAAAATTGTGTTAATAATATATATAGAAGATTTGATTAAATTAGCGAATGAAAGACTCTCAGAAGAACTAAATTGGATATTAGATTGTGTTTTGACAGATTAAGTTTCATTTGATTTTAGTACTATATCTAAATCAATAAGAAAGAGTATGTAAAAGAGCTATTTTGATACAAATAATAAAAAGACAATAATTGATTATGTATTAAGTCTTACTAAGAATGAAATATATAATTAATTCATTATTGAAAAGGCAATTGAAATTCTTTCTATTATTGTTAATTAATCTCTTGACAATAAATTAAGTGAAATAAATGTTATATTTGGTGGATTTTAAGATATAGATGATTTATTGGCGAGAAAGCGGTAAAATAGTATAAATACATTAATATGTTAAGAATATTAGCAATAACATATAAAAAATATAAGAAAGAATAATAAATATATAAAATAAGAATGGAATACTAGTAATTTGACTCCAGGTACTGTCTTTATGTAATAAGTTCATAAATAATTTAAAAGGTCAAATTTAGATTTTATTTAATGTTCTTATAGAATTATTGAAGATACTTTATTTGGAAGTGTCGATTATAAAGTCAAATAACTATTAGAAATGTATCATAAATAAAATAAATTAACAAATATTTTAGTTTTTGCTAGAACTAGATAATCAACTCTTTAATTGCTTAATTATTGCAATGAAACCGGTTTAAATGTATACTTATAATTAATAGATATTATAAATCTTCCTGAATATGAAATTCAACCAATTAATTTATAATAAGTAATTAAATAAATGACAGAATTAACAAATGTATATATAAAAAATAAGAGGTCAAAAAAGGAAACTATTAGAGATTTAATTGTCTTAATTAGTTTATTTAGAAATCCATATTTAGAACTTCCTATTTGCACAGAATTCATCTCAATTCCTTGTATTCTCGGTATATATAGATATTTTTTACAATTAAGCAAAGAAACACTAATTAATGATAAATATGATATTAATCCCCATTAATTTGCGATTATATTATAAATAATATCGGAATTAAATATATTTTATAATAAGTTTTAATAATAAATACAAAAGAAGCCGAATTTATTGTTCTTGCATATTATTAATGCTCTTAAAATCAAATAAAATTAAATATAAATTGGAAAGAGGTAGTTAATTGAGTAATCTAAATTATTCCCTGATAATATAATAACTAACAAATCTACCGACAAAGATATCAAATAAATACTTTAATATAATGATTTTTACTATGAAGAACCTGAAATAACATTTTTAAATATTAATTATTAATCTAATAATTTTTCAAATATACATAAAGATATTTTCAAACATTTTGTGATAAATAAGCAAATAATCAAATAAGTTAAATAAAGAAATATTCAATATACTAACTCAATAGAAATGTGTTAATCGTACTTATTGGCAATTTAAAAGATAATTTATAAATTTAGATTATAATAAGTCAATAATGAATTTAATGTCTTTAATTATTAATTTTCATTATATCCAGATATAGATAGTTTGATATCGTATTGTAACTAAAAATCTTATAATTTTAATAATTCCGAATAAATATTAATGAAATATAACAAGAAAACACACTTAAAATCAGCTTTATTTGCATTGTTGACTATTCCTTGTGATTATATATAAAATAATAATTAAGAATATACTTAAAATATGTTTTCAAAAGAAGTTTAACTAAATATATAAAAAATGTAAAAACAATATAGTAGTTTGTTTTAAACCGTTTAAACTATCAAATAACGAGTAGAAATGGAGGTTACTGTTAATAATTTGAATTTGTATACTATATACAGTTTGAATGTAAGATTTAAAGAATTCTTAATGACTGATTCGCAGATATCAATATTACTAAATGATATAATTCCTTAATTTAATAAAATATTTATACCAAAAGTTTGATTCCGCTACATAAAAAAATAATATATCTTTTAAAATAATATATCTTTATTCTGAACAGGAAATATGATAATATCAGATATCAAAGGAAGAAACTGTTTATTTTTAATATTATTCGATAAATTCAGTATTAAGTATAAGACCATTGAAATTTGTACCAGTTTAATTACTAATTTGTCCAATCATAGTGTTATCAGAAAGTGATTATAAGTTACTTACTTGATTTTGAACACAAGAATTGATTAAATTAATAATAGACCTACTTTCAGTCATTGAAATGAGAGGAGCATCTTTATTTCTTTTTCTAATGCCATCAGATTCAAGAATAGACAAATATCCTTATTAAATCATAACGGAACTAATAAATGTAATATGTCTTGAATCAACAGCACCTCTGAATAGTCCTTTAATTTCATTATATATTTTTTATTAAGCCGCAGATTTACCAAAGAATTACATTACAACAGTATGATTATCGCAAGAAATGGCGTCAAAATCAATATCGTCTTTATATTTAAATTATTGTCTCATAATATCTCTAATATTAGAACCTTCGGTATAAATAACTAATCTATCTTTTTTAACAATTTGTTTTAAATGTTCATCAAATAGAGGAATAGTTTCTTTATGAACAGAGGTATCCATAATACCTTTAATTCCTCTTAGATTGAAATCTAGGAAGTCTTCTAATATATTTCTAAGTTCATTTCCAGAATTAAATTCAATAGAGGGTCCTAAATACATCCTCATAACAATTAAGTCTTATTTTTCGGAATTATTGGTTTAATTGTTTATTTAATGTATAATAATATGCATATCATGATAAGATTCAATAGAAGTTTTAATTTCATCAATAATGATATTATTTAGGAACATTTTATTTTTATCTAATACAATTCTGAAGCACCAAACAGAATATTCAGATGGAATTACAGAAGAAGTCAGCATATCTTTATCTTCTATGAATTAAGGTTCATTTTCTCTTTCAACATTACTCATAATGATTTCCCATTTACTTAAGATATTTCTGAGATTAATAACTTTTATTTTATTAGCAATTTCTTTTGCTCTTTATCTTTACTACTCAATAGTTTGATTTTCTTTTATTTTTAGTGGAATTTTAATAGTAGGTTAAGGTTTATTAAGACTAGCAAGGTTTTGGGG
>Ga0214923_10008384_pt1 | contig 11019 bp, 22 predicted proteins | sample LL1510_MetaG_FD_177993 | JGI IMG/M metagenome (GOLD analysis project Ga0214923, IMG submission 177993) | Freshwater microbial communities from Lake Lanier, Atlanta, Georgia, United States - LL-1510 | ecosystem: Environmental > Aquatic > Freshwater > Lake | place: USA: Georgia | collected... | reverse complement strand
AAGTTAAAAATTCAAATAATAAACCGGATGCTATTGCTACTATGCTATTGAATAATTCATGTGATGGCTCTAAACCTTTAGATCTAAACTTTGGTGTGTTTCGCCAAGTATGTTCTAATGGTGCTGTTGCTCATGATATTACCTGTAGTGGTAAGGTAACACATACTGAAAAAGGTAAAAGTCAGTTATATGATGTGATTTGTAATGTTAATAATAATGCTCAATTGGTTGTTAGTGAATTTAATAAGTTGAAGCATTTAAATTTAAATAAATATCAAATGTTGAGTTTAGCTGTTAAAGCTGCTAAGATTCGTTTTGGTGAAGATTATAATAAGATTAATACTGAGCAATTGTTGAATGTTGTTCGAAGCGAAGATCGTGGTGATGATTTGTGGACTGTGTTTAATCGTATTCAAGAAAATCTTACTAAGTCAAATCGTATTGTTGATGTTAATGGACATATCTTAAGTAATGATCTTAGCATCGAAGAGGATATACGTATTAATAAGGAGTTAAGTAGGTTAGTAATGTCTATTAATTAATTGAATTATGAAAATAACTGATAATTGTATTTTTATATTGGTTGCTTATTGTGGAGTTATGGCTGCTATAGCCGTAACTCTTCAATTGTTTTTTAAATAATAAAGTATATACGTAGTAAATAAAATATGAGGGCAAAAATAACAAAGGTGGTAAAAAATAATGGTGATGAATATTTTTATGTTTATTCGGATGCCGATGATCAAGATAATTGGAATATTTGTGAATGTGTTTTTATTCCAACTCCTAATGATGAAGAAAAATGTTTAGAACGTGCTATGAAGATAGCTTCTAAAATAGAATCAACTATTGCTGGTGAAACAATAATGTATATAACTCCTATGAGTTAAGTATTTTTTCATATATTTATAAATAAAAATTCTATAAAATGAAAACATCAGAATTTAAAAAACTAATCAGAGAAGAGATTAAAAAAACCATTAAAGAAGAAAATGGTATAGCTAAAACCGGTACATATGAGATACGATATATAACAGATGATGCTGGTAATAAATTATACTCAGTGTATTTAGACGGAGAGCAATTTGGTGATAGGTATTCCGGAAGTGGTACAATTCCAAGCGGTCCTAATGTTCCAACTCCTACGGATGTTTTAAGAAAACTATTAGGACGCGATAATTATTAATAATAATTAAAAATGAAAAAATCACAACTAGTAAAAATCATTAAAGAAGAGATTCAATCAGTATTGAAGGAATCTTTATCCAAAAAATCCAAAATCAATGCTATAAAAGCATTGGCAGGTCATTTAAAGGCTGCTCAAAGTACGGGTGACGAAGAGGTAAACACTGTATTGGCAGCTATGGAAGATATAAAAAAATCTACCAGTTGGACTGATGTAATGGAAATTCTTGGTCAATTTGGATTTGATGATGACGAAATTGAGAACATATTAGGTCCTTATGTAGAAGGATTACAAGAAGTCAATGAAAATCCAGCATCAAATATGCTGAGCTTGTTGGCAGCTCCAGACTTTAAAAGATACATGGATAGATTGTCTGATGTAGTTGACGATAAAGATTTTATGACAATAAAGGGTTTGTATGACAAACTATATAATGAGCTCAAGAAACATGAAGGATTACAAGAAGGTTATGGATCAGTAAAACCTATCAAAACCTTCAAAGTAACAGCATTAGCAAAAATATTCAAATCATTAGGCTTTCCTGTTAAAAAAGTAGAAACATACAACAACATAAATGCTGGGCCTACTTTGTCTATTGAGTTTGTAAATACTTTGAAAGATGAAAATGAATTTATTGATGCTTATCACGACTTTCAATTTGATAACGGAGCGTTAGGCTCTTGGTTACCTGATATTAAAAGTGCCTACCATAAAGGAGATAATAAGTGGGAATTTCAAATGCAAAAATAAAATGAAAAATCTCCAAGAAAAACTACCAGCTGATTTACAAAAGAAAGTTGGAAATGTTTTCTTAGGTGGTAATGCAGACATTGCAAAACTACAAGGAGTAAAAACACCTAGAGGATTTGAGTATCCTGAAGAAAATACTACTTGGGAAAATACATTACAAAATAATATTGAAGCATGGCTTGAAGTTTCATCTCCCCGAGTTGCTAAATACTTTAAAGAAAATAAAGCATTACTTGATCAATTAGTAAAAGAATTTCCTCAAGCATTGTTACCCCCCATAGGACAAACAGCATATCGAGGTACTGTAATTAAATTAGATTCTTTAGAACAAGCTTTTAGAAAAAAGAAATTTAATATTATTAGACTTGCAGGACGTGAAGTATTTCATTTTAAAAATTTAGACTATTCTCCTAATAGACCAGCACAATCTTGGACTACGAATCCAAAAGTAGCTTTTAAATTTGAAGGCAGACCTGGTACATCAAATGTTGTTCCTGTGGTATACGCTACTAAAGTAAATAAAGATTTTATATTTAATCCAAATCTTATGAATATACTTTTCTATGCAAAAGAAGATGAAACTGTGCGTGTTGCTGAACAAGGAACTTTTGAAGCTTTTGTAGACTCTTCAGCTATACTTAATACTTGGGGATTGAAGCCTTATGAAAATTTTATTCATCGTTTACCATCAGCTAAACCATATTTTGATCAAATGATTGAAATGTATAATAAGGCAGTAAAATCTGAAAACAAGCGCTTAGGTGAGGAGTTGTTTCAACTAGCATCTACAGTTAAAGATATTATTCTATTTAGTACTACAGAAGAGGGAAATCCTGCAGGTTTTGATTTAAACCGAGAGTATACTAAATACGCTAAGAAGTATAAAGATTCAATGAAATAAAAGTATATATAAAATATATGAAACTTACTACTAACGATTTAGAATTTATAAAATTTGTAAAACGTGAGTGTAGACGAACTAAAATAAAGTGTATATTTAAAAATACAAAATCAGTTAAATTATCAGAAGAAAATAATATTCGTTGTTCCGGATATTTTGATTCTGAAAATCGTGAATTAGTAGTTGCTATAAAACATCCACAAGCATTAGCAATTATAGTTCATGAATATTGTCATTTAACCCAATGGGAAGAACAAATCCCATTATGGAAAAAATCAGATATAGCTCTTACTAAAATTGATGATTGGTTAAATGGAAAACGTATTCATAATATTCGTCAACATTTGTCTATAGCCCGTGATTTAGAATTAGATAATGAAAAACGCTCAGTACAAATTATTCGTAAGTGGAAATTAAATATTGATCTTGACTTATATGTCAAACGAGCTAATGCTTATATTCATTTTTATAATTATTTATATTATTCACGTAGTTGGTCTAAACCAAATAATTCTCCATATACTAATAAACGTATTATTAGGTTAATGTCTTCTCGTTTTAATATGAAATATGATGATTTATCTCCTAAAATATATAAGATGTTTACGGATGAAAATATTGGATTTTAAAAATATTGTATATTTATAACTAACATGAAACATTCTCGATTAAAAGCTTTTGTAAAAGAAGCATTACCGGGTCAGATAGGAGCTGTTGCTGCTGCATCTCTTAATGCTAAAAATGCAAAAGACGAAGAACCATCTTCAGCATCTGATGAATTTTACGTTTTAGTAAAATATGACCCTTTACGTAAAAAATCTGCACGGTTTAATTGTAAGATAGAAAACATTAAAATAGACAACCAACAAAAGAGTTCAGAAAAATCTACAGGCGGTGGATTTTTTAGAAATATAGGAGCTAAAATTGCTAAAGCTCTTGCATCAGATTCTACAATAACAATTATACTTTCATCTCCACGTGTTGACGAAAAAATTGGATTATTTCTAGTAATGAAAGACGATAAGTTTAAAGCAGTAACATCATCTACAGCTCAAGAATTACAAGCAGTTATTGAAAAAGAGCAAGCTCCTAAATTTATTAATTATCTACTTGGTCAATCTAAATGGAAAGATAAATTAAAAGAGAATTTTCCTAACATAGATAAACAACTTACTCCAGAATCATTTGAGACTGGAAAATTATCAGAATATAATTTAACTCGTGAAATGGAAAAAACAGAATTAAAAAAAATAGTTCGAGAAGAACTTAAGAAAAAATTAAAAGAAGATATGAAATCTAATTTAATGGGTCCTAATCCAAACACTAACATAAATCTTAATCCTGAAGTAACTAAAGCTGTTTCTAGACTTATTTTAAAATTTATGCAGGATTACCAATACGGAAAAGAAGATGCTGTATTTGCTATTCAACAAGCTTTAAAAATGTTAGGATATGGATTAACTAATGAAGCTTTAGATATGAATGATCCCGTTTTAGTAAAATTAAGAGCTAATAAACCTACAAGCATCCAAAATACTTCAGCTATGCCTTCATCAGTTAAAATGGCTCAAAAAACTTCGGCAACAACAACTAAAAAACTTAGAGATTTAATGATGACTAAATCTCGTTTAATGCAAGATAGAAATGCAGTATTACGAGACATGGAACAAGAAGCTGAAATTGAAGGTGGACCAATAGCAGATAGATATGCTGGTGAATTAATGACTCTTGATAAGCAGATTTCTAAATTAGATATAATGATCGCCCGTATTAAGGGTAGTGGAACAAGTGTTTAAATATATTTCTAACATATTATCAACAATAACACCAGGGCAACGTTTAGTTGCTCTGTGTGTTTTATTATTGTCTATAGTTGTTATAACAATTGTACCTAACATTATTGACGCTACTACTAAAGACAATGAAGAATTAAATAATAAAATAAATATACAACGTAAAGAAATACAAGATTTATACACTCGTGTAAAAGATTTAAATACCCAACTTGTTAATAATGAAAGCGAGTGTACTAATAAATTAATTAATAAAGAAAAACAAATATTACAGGTTATTAATGAATTAGAACGTGATCTTACATTTAGTAAAAAACAAATGAATGTAGCTAATTATAGAATGATCAATGATTCAACTACTAATATGAGCATAACAACTCAAACGCATCCAAATCATTCTAAAATGATGCGTAAATTAAAAAATCTTAAGTTAGATTTAAATAAAGATATTGAAACTAAATAGCAGCGTTCCGTTCCGTTGTTGTTATGTTCCGTTCCGTTGATTGTTCACAACTTTATAGATTTCCTATGCAGTAAATTTGGCTACCGAGGATATCGTTTGTACATTTATGGTATAAGAAAAATAAGTTAAACAAATAAAAAAAACAGTTATGCTAAATCTACAAACAACCACGTTCAAAACAGATGCTGAAATTAAACAAATTGCACCTTCTGTATTTACAAAAACCGCTGCAACTAATGTCTCAGATAAGTATACTCATATCCCGACTTCTAAAGTTATGGATGATATGCGTAAATTAGGATGGGATGTAGTTGATGCTAAACAAGTTAAAGCTCGTAAAGGAGTTGGTTTTCAAAAACACTTAATTGTGTTCCGTAATCCTAATGTTGTAATTAATGGTAATGATGGTGACACTGTGTTCCCACAGATTCTATTAACAAATAGCCATGACGGAAAAAATGCATTTACTTTTACTGCAGGTTTGTTCCGTTTAGTTTGTGAAAATGGACTTGTAATATCAACTCAACAATTTGAAGATGTTAAGTTACGTCATATGGGCTATACCTTTGAAGAATTGCAAACTAAAATTCATAAAATGGTAGAGCGTCTTCCATTAACCGTTGAATCAATGAATAAAATGAAGCAAATCAAACTTGAAGAAAAACAAGCGGTTAAATTTGCTAAAAAAGCTATTGAGACTCGTTTTAGTGAAGATGATTTAAAAAATATAAAGATTGATTTTAATGAATTACTTACTCCAACTCGTAAAGAAGATGAAGGTAAAGATTTATGGAGCATATTCAATGTAGTTCAAGAAAAATTAATTAGTGGTGATTTTGGTTATAAAGTAGGAGTTAAAACACGTAAAGCACGTCGTATTAAAAACTTTAATCAAGATCAGAAAATTAATAAAGAACTATTTGAATTAGCTCTTGAATTTGCTAATTAATAAATTAATTTATATGTCTGAAATCAAGTGCAGGTTTTAAATCCTGCCTTGATTTTTTTAATTTTAAAAATGAAACAATGAGTAAGTTAAAAATTTGGCACATATCAGACACACACGGATTTCACCTCCGACTTGTTATACCTAAAGGTATTGACTTGGTTATTCATACAGGCGATTGTAGCAATCACAAAGACCCATTTCCTAATGAAAATGAAGTTCGTAAGTTTATAGATTGGTATGAAAAAGTACCTATACCAAATAAAATCTTCATTCCAGGTAACCACGATACTTCAATTGAACGTGGTTTAGTTAAAGCATCTGACTTTATATCTCGTGGTATTCATTTTTTAAATCATGATTGGATGGATGTGAATGGTATAAAGATATTTGGTAGTCCATTTACACCAACATTTGGTAATTGGGCATTCATGAAATCAAGAGAAACTATAAACCGTGTTTGGGAACAAATACCTGAAGGAATGGATATAGTTGCAGTACATGGTCCATGTAAAGGTATATTGGATTTATCTCGAAATAGACAAAATGTTTTAGAGTTTTGTGGTGATGGTGCTTTGCGTAAACATGTTTTGGATAGAATTAAACCAAAATACTTTTTATCAGGACACATTCACAACTTTGAAGACATAATCAATACTGGATTCAGATATTTACCTGATTATGGTGTTACATTTAGTAATGCAGCAGGAGTAACTGATAGAAGATTTGATTTAGGTTTAACGTATAACGGAAATATATTTGAAATATGACACCAAGAGAAAAAGCACTCCAACTATGTCAAAAGTTCGGATATCTCGGAATTAAATGGGAGCAAGCTGAATACACCACTCTTTCGTTGGAAAATGCTAAAGAATGTGCATTAATAGCAGTAGATGAAATAATAAGTAATATTAAACAAAGCCTTATTAGTAATACTGCATTATACAATGGACAGTTAACATATTGGCAAGAAGTTAAACAAGAAATAGAACAACTATGATACCAGGAGAACAACCAGAAATACTTCTCACAACAGATGAGAATGGAAATTTAAAAATGACAGATGACCAAGCTGCTTTGCTTGGACTGCTAACACAAGGTAAACCAAATTGGAAACTAGTTCGTGAACGAGACAATTTAACAAACCATTCTGTTGATATAAAATGGATAGAGTGGGATGAAGATGGTAGCTATCTAGCTGATTATCAGGAACCAGCTATTGGCCGTTCATTACTTATGGGACCGTTCAATCAGTTCTTTAATTGGCAGACAACTGTTGTTACTGAAATAGTAGAGCAAAGAGAAGACTACGTTAAATTTAAGACTAAAAATAGTGTTTACGAATTGTTTAAACTAAAATGAAAAAAACAGCAATGCAAGAATTGATTGATTTATTATCAATTGATAAAACTTTATTTGACAAAACACCCTACCTAATTGACATTATAAAAGATGTATACATCGCTAAAGAAAAAGCTATGATTGAACGTGTACAATCTGATGCTATATCAGGAGCTAAAATGCCTGAAGGTTATTTTGATTGTGAAAAATATTATAACGAAACATATGGAAAGTAAACAAACAGCAGTAAATAAAAAACAAACAGCAATGATGGAACTAATAGAAAGGTTAGAATCTCTTTCTAAAAAATATCAAAATGCAGGGTTATTAACTGCTATTGAAATAGGTAATTCATTACTTGAAATAGAAAAGCAACAATTAATAGACGCTTGGATGGTAAAAGACAATCCTTTACAAAGATTATCAGCAGAAAAATACTACAATGAAACTTATGGAAAATAAAAAACAAACAGCAGTAGAGTGGTTAAAACTACAACTTGAAGAATATGGTGATCCTCAGTATTGTGAACTAACTTGGAAAGAATTAGATGAATTATGTGAACAAGCCAAAGCAATGGAGAAGGAGCAGATAAAAGAAGCTGCTATAAGTCAAGGAAATATTACTGGCGAACAATACTACAACGAAACATATGGAAAATAAAAAACAAACAGCAATAGAGTGGTTGCATCAAATCTTCAAACAAAGAGAACCTGATAAATTTGATTGGGAACAAGCCAAACAAATGGAACTTGCTCAACGCATAGATGATTATACTAACGGTCACATAGACAGGGAAAAGAATTTATTTAGATTACCTAAAAGAAACACTTCAAGTTTACCAATAGATGAGAACATGACCGATTGGGATGAGGACATGACCGATTGGGATGCGACTTTAAACGACGGACTGGAAAACCTGTAAATACATTGTATAGACGATTACACTAACGAGCATATTGATAGAGAAAAAAACATCTTTCGTTTGCCTACTAAAAACAACTAATGAATATAAATTTTATTTGGATTGGAGATATTGTACCTCCTTCATTTATAGAAAACTATAAAAAGTGTGCTACATTAAATCCTCACCACACTATTAATTTATTTCGAGATAAAGATTTAGAAAATTTTGCTAAACAGTATGGCATACTAGATATTTACAATCAAGTAAATTTAGTTAATAGAATTAACCTTGCTAAGTACTTAACTTTATTTTATTACCCAGGATTATATTCAGATTTAGATATAATTTGGAAACGTCCCGTTGATTCATTAATAGAACAGAACGTAAATACTTTTTACAATGGTGCATATTGGCCTAACCGTGTTCCGATTCATCAACATCCTGAATTTATATCATGTGTTAGACCATATTTACACGTTTATAACAACGAATACGTGTATATAATCGACGATCATCTTATTTATAGCACCTCATATGCTATACAAAAGATAATCAATTATAGCGCAAGTAAATGGCAAAATCTCGCATTTAATATGGCTATAAATTTCGAACCGTTTGGTCCCGTTTCGATTACAGAAATGGTTTATAACAACAAAATAAAAGCAAATCTATGGTACGATGCTCAATGTCAAGGAAACGGAACGCATTGTACTCATATATCAACTAGATTGTGGGATTCATTTTAAAAAAAATTTGGTTATCTCAAATTCTATTTTTATATTTATAGTATAAAATTAAAGGTTATGAATGATAAAAAAATTCCATTTTTACTTACTGTGTTTAATTCACAAGATGATTTACAAGTATTAAATAATTATTTTTCATTAGATGAAAATATTCAACACATGCCCGAAGAAGTTCAGGACAGTATTGGGTATTGTAAATTAATTTATAATCCAAATAATAAAAATAGTGTTATAATAGTTATTGATGAAGCAGCTTTAAAATATATTACTGATGTATTAGATCAATACAATATTATTTATGAAATAAGAGATATAACAAAATCCATTTATTTTGGAGAATACCCATTTGAATTAGATTCTGAGTTTTTAGAATATGTTAATGATGTGGTTTTAAATTTGATTGGTATTGATGATATTCTTGAAAAAATTAAGTATAAAGGCATAAACTCATTATCTCAAAAAGAATTAGTAATTTTAAATAAATAATATATGTTTTTAGAAACACTTAAATCAAAATTAAATCCCGAACCATTTCCTACAAATGAAATGATTGAAACAGAATTATTATTTTATTCTAATATGTTAGAAGCACTTTGGGAATTTCATCCTGAAAATCCAGATAAAAGAGATGTAGTACAAGAGGTTAAAGATTTGAAACAACGTATTCAAAAATTATATATTAAACTAAATAAATAAAAATAAAATGAGCAAATCAAAACAATTACAAATCCAAACTCTTAAAGAATGGATTGAATGGATGAAACGTCAAGGTAAAATGAAACCTAAAGTAAAACGTGAAACTAAAGGATAAAATTGATATTTATGAGTCCTGAAAGAATAGCATATGTTGGTTATCTACTTAAAGAAGCATCTAATTATGATTTACAGGCTGAAGTAGTAGCATATGCATTGCAAGCAATTAAAGATGATCCTGAAATTTCTATAGAAAGAGCTATTGAAATTGGGTATCAAGAATGGGTAAAATAAATCATGCTCCCGTCGTCTAGGGGTTAGGACATATCCCTTTCACGGATAAAACACGGGTTCGATTCCCGTCGGGAGTACAAATAGTCAGGTGGCGTAAGGTAACGCCTCATCATAGTAGGTGAGAGATGCAGCTCAGAACTGTCCTGACTACACGTAGCTTCAACCTGCTAAACGGTGGGAGAGGGTAACCAAGCCTCTCATAAAAGTAGAAACAATGTCTCCCCAGTTTCTTGTTCTGTGCACAGGAAGGATTTATAAGGAGCTTTTTTAAAAATAAAAGTTATGAATAAAAAAATAATTACAATAGGTATAGCTGCTTTAATATTATTTGGTTCGTTTTATCCTTCAAATATTAAAAAAAATTATTTAGATATTAATACTGATCCTTATCTTATAGGATTTGACAGTACAAATATCAATCAAGCTGAACCTGAAGTGCAGATGTATTATTATATAAAAAAATATTCTAAACAATACGATATACCAATTAAATATGCTTTTTCAGTAGCTTATATTGAATCCTTATATAAAGGACCTTGTGATAAAAATTATAAACATAATGTTACTTCATATTGTGGGGCATTAGGTCCAATGCAAATTATGCCTGCTACTGCTAAATTGATTTATGGTAAAACAGTTAATAAATCACAATTAAAAAATGATATCGATTTTAATGTTAAAACATCAATGATATTACTTCAAATACTTCACAATAAATATAATAATTGGGGTGTTGTATTTGGAGCTTATAATACTGGTAAACCATATATAAACAAATATGCTCGAAGAGTATTAAAGAAAGAATATATATGGTTATAAAATAATTATGGTCGAGTAGCTCAGTTGGATAGAAGCAACGGTTTTCTAAACCGTCGGTCACAGGTTCGAATCCTGTCTCGACTACATCCCGCTACCTGGGTAGGGTTGATTGGAATTTAGGTTAGTAACGCCAATTATAAAAGCAGATGTTTACGTACCCATCTTCTGCTTTCCCGAATATA
>Ga0214923_10008383_pt1 | contig 11022 bp, 12 predicted proteins | sample LL1510_MetaG_FD_177993 | JGI IMG/M metagenome (GOLD analysis project Ga0214923, IMG submission 177993) | Freshwater microbial communities from Lake Lanier, Atlanta, Georgia, United States - LL-1510 | ecosystem: Environmental > Aquatic > Freshwater > Lake | place: USA: Georgia | collected... | reverse complement strand
AAAGAACGTTCGACGCGTCGAATCGCTCTTTCAATTTCTTCCTTTTGCTCTGTGCTAAGCAATTCAGCGCCCTCAGTCAGCGATTTTTGCGTCGCTCGAATGAGACTATCCGCTTCGACTTGAGCCTCAATTAAAAAGCGTTTTTCAAAATCCGATTCAGCGTTCTCAAAAGACGCCATCAGCATGGATTCCACTTCGGCATCGGTCAGACCATAGCTGGGATTAACCGTGACCATCGCCACTTGGCCCGTTCTCAATTCCATTGCGCGAACACTTAAAATACCGTTGGCGTCGACAATAAACTCAACTTCTATTTTTGGTACTCCCGCAGGCAAGGGGGGAATCTTGAGTTCGAACCGAGACAAGCTTCGGTTGTCTTGAGCCAGTTCTCTTTCTCCTTGAAGAACGTGGATAGCCACTGAAACCTGTCCATCGATATAGGTAGAATAATGTTCGGTGGCCGATATCGGGAGGGTCGAATTCCGATGAATAATTTTACTGACCACACCCCCCATCGTCTCAATTCCTAGAGAGAGAGGGATAACATCCAATAGGAGCATTCCCGAAGTCTGGCCTGCTAAGATATTGGCTTGGACAGCGGCTCCAATAGCAACCACTTCATCCGGATCCAAAGTACAAATCGGCTCCCGCTTAAAAACTTCTCGGACAAACTCCTTTACTCGAGGAACTCGAGTGCTACCTCCAACTAAGATCACATCGGTTAAAGCATTGGGAGTCATTCCAGCATCTTCTAAGCATTTCAGGCAAGGTTCCAGAGCGTTACGAAGTACAGGTTCAATTACCTGATTAAAATAAGTTCGATTGATAATTTTGGAGAAAGAAATATCCCTGTTTTTGTAAACGAAGTTCACTTCTTCTTTTTCCGAAAGAGCTTTTTTTGCTTTTTCACATTCGAGTCGGAGGTTGGCACGTCCCAGATTATCGGAAATAGGATCCAATCCCGTTTTTTCACGAATCTCGGTGGCCAATGCTTGGAGAAGAGCTTCATCAAAATTATCTCCCCCTAAAGAGGTATTTCCATTGGTCGCCAGCACTTCAAAAACACCACCGGTTACCCGAAGAATAGAAATATCAAAAGTTCCTCCACCCAAATCAAAAACAGCAATGTTGCCTTGAGCCTTTTTATCTAGACCATAAGCTAAACAGGCAGCTGTTGGTTCATTTACTATTCGAGCGACTTCCAAACCTGCTAGTTCGCTGGCAAATTTTGTTGCTTGGCGTTGGGCATCGTTGAAATAAGCGGGCACTGTAATAACTGCTTTAGCGACTGGAGTTCCTAGCTCTTTTTCCGCAATTGTCTTGAGGTGCTTTAAAACAAAAGAACCGATTTCGATGGGAGTGTAGGATTTGCTTCCTACTTTAAAGCGCACCATTTGATCCGTGCTAGGAGAAAAGTCAAAAGGGACGAGCTTCATCCAATCCTGAATGTCCTGTGCTCCCTTTCCAATGAATCGTTTTGCGCTGAAAATGACTTTTTCCGGTTCTAGGCCTTGTTTTGACTGAGCCTCGTCTCCCACAACAGGAGCTGAGTTTTCGGGAAAGTAAACAACGGAAGGGACAAGCGTTCTGTTTTTATCTGATTTAAATAATCGAGGACGTCCTTTTTCAATGACTCCAATCAAACTATTGGTTGTGCCAAGATCGATCCCAACAATCATAAAACACCTTTTCTTTTGCTCAAGTCAGCTTTGAGAGAACTAATATATTTTTGTGTGTCTTTAAAGAGTTTCAGTTGGGAAAGAAGGTTGTCTTTTGCCGGAGACTGTTCCCACTCAGATGATAACCGTTGCCAATCCGCTTCCAATTTTCTTTCTTCTGTTTCGAGTTTTCCCAAAAAATCCGAAATCGCTTTGTCGTCTGACCCTTCGAGCAAGGCTTCCTGAAGATCAAAGTAGCTTTCCGCTAGCTCAGTCGGCGGAGGAGAGGAAGATTTTAGGGAAGTGCCATTTAATTCCAAAATGTAATCCAAGCGAGCTGAGGTAGATTTTAAAGTTTGAAAAGCCTTATTGATGTAAATGCTCCACTTGGCAGCTTGCATCTGAACGAAATCATCAGCTTGAGTTTGTGTGTCAGGATGTGTTTTCTGGGAAAGCTCGTAAAAAGCCTGTCTCAGAGCCATCTCATCAATTTTCAAAGAAAGGGGAAGATTAAAAACCTCAAAAAAAGTTGGGGCAGGGGAAGGGAAAGGTTGAAGCTTCTGACAGAAGCCGCACAGGATCACACTGCTATTAATGGACTGATTGCAATAAACACAAATTTTAGACGGAGAAGGAGGTGCCACAACCACAACTTTTCGAAGCATTGGGATTAGAGAACGTGAATCCTGTTCCGTTCAACCCACCGCTGTAATCAAGAGTGAGACCCTTAATGTACAAGAAGCTTTTGGGATCTACGAAGATTTTAACTCCCGCTTGCTCAAAGACCTTGTCATTGGGAGCCGGATCTTTTTGAAACTCAAGTTTGTAGGAAAGACCGCTGCAGCCGCCCCCGACAATAGCTATTCTCAAGCCGCCTTCGGGCATGTTTTCATCTTCACGAAAACGTTTTATCTGTTTCACTGCATTTTCGGTTAATTGAATCATTTCTCTGTTCCTGCTCCAGTGCCCTGCTTTTTCTTATAGTCTGCAATAGCGGCTCTAATCGCATCTTCAGCCAAAACAGAGCAGTGAATTTTCACCGGTGGAAGTGCCAGTTCATTCACAATATCGGTATTCTTAATTTTTAATACTTCTTCTACCGTTTTTCCTTTTACCCACTCAGTCGCTAAAGAGGAGCTAGCAATGGCACTCCCACAACCGAAAGTCTTAAACTTTGCATCTTCAACTACATTGTCGTCATTTATCTTCAGTTGAAGCTTCATGACGTCTCCACATTCGGGAGCTCCGACAACTCCGGTTCCGACCGTTGGGTCATTTTTATCTAAAGAACCCACATTTCTTGGATTGCTAAAATGATCAATTACTTTTGGTCCGTAAGCCATATTATTCCTTCCTTAATGAGGGTTCCACTGCACCGATTTAAGATCAATGCCTTCTTTAGCCATTTCGTAAAGAGGAGACATTTCCCTCAGTCGTTTTACAGTGCTCACTATTTTATCAATTGAAAAATCAATTTCTTCAGGAGTGGTGAATCGTCCCAAACCAAAGCGAATAGAAGTATGAGCTAGTTCCTCGCCCACTCCCATCGCTTTCAAAACATAAGAAGGTTCTAAGGAGGCCGAAGTACAGGCAGAGCCCGAGGACACTGCGAGTTCCTTAAAGCCCATCATGAGCGCTTCGCCTTCCACATAGGCAAAACTCAGGTTGAGATTGTTGGGGAGTCTATCCGTTGGGTGTCCATTCAAATAAACCTCGTCTAATTCTTTAGTGATTCCTTTAAATAGACGATCTCTTAAATCTGCCACACGTTTTGATTCGGATTCCATTTCCTGAAGAGCTAGTTCGGCTGCTTTTCCCAAGCCGACAATAGCAGGAACATTCAAGGTTCCAGAGCGTAAGCCTCTTTCATGTCCACCTCCGTGCACTACGGGAGCTAGTCGAACGCGAGGATTTGAGCGTCGAACATAAAGGGCTCCAATACCTTTTGGGCCATACATTTTATGTCCAGAGAGAGATAAAATATCGATGCCCATTTGTTCTACGTTCACTGGGATTTTTCCAGCCGTCTGAGCTGCATCTACGTGAAGCAGAATGCCTTTCTCTTTCGTGATTTTGCCGATTTCTGCAATGGGATGAATGGTTCCCATTTCATTGTTCGCATGCATGAGTGAAATAAGAATGGTTTGAGGCGTAATAGCATTTTTTAGATCTTCTAAATTGATTTGCCCCATTGCATTGACCGGCAAATAGGTAACGTTTGCTCCGTGTTTTTCAATGTATTTGGCGGAATCGAGTGTCGCTTTATGTTCTGTAACGCAAGTGATGATGTGGTTTCCTTTTTCCCCATACATCTCAAAGGCGCCTTTGATTGCGATGTTGATGCTTTCAGTGGCACCGCTCGTAAAAACGATTTCTTTTGAATTAGCTCCGATCAGTTGAGCGATTTGAGCGCGGGCTTTCTCCACGGCCTCTTCGCCTTCCCAACCATAAGCATGAGATCGGCTGGCGGCATTTCCAAACTTTTCAGTGAGGTAAGGCATCATCGCCTCAACCACTCTGAGATCAATGGGCGTTGTCGAATTATTGTCGAGATAAACTGGGAGTTTCATAACAAAGCTGCCTCCTGAATGGCGGGCTCTTTCCGATTCGCTAACTGCTGTAAAGAAGTAGTTTGAAAGAGTTCGATAATTTTCTGATTTAAAACATTCATGGGATCGACAATGGTGCAGGACTGTTTTGCTGGGCAGTTGTCGTTCCCGGGCTTTAGGCAATCAGCCACTTGAATAGGGCCATCTAAGGCCAAAGTAATTCCAAGTAAGTTAATTTCCTCAAGCGTCTTGGTTAATTTGTAGCCACCATGATTTCCATAAACGGCGCTCACGTAACCCACGTTTTTGATCGATTGCATGACTTTAGAGAGCAGGGCTTCGGGAACCCCGCAACTGGAGGCCATCTCTCTGACGCTGGCGGCTTTATCTTCTTTGCTATTTAAATAAAGAAGGGCTAAAACCCCGTACTCAATTTTTTTATTAACCTTAATCATATTAGTCACTTCATCTAACCAGGCCTAAGTTGGTCTAGTTAGACTAATTAAGTCTTATTACTTCTTTTTTGATTATGTTGATTTTTGCCCTCAAAGTCAAGAAGTAAGACTAAAACTATCCGATAAGGTTTTTTAATCGTAAGGTATTGAATATATAAGCAATAAATCTAAGCGCCCTGGGTGCGTTTTAGGGGGAAGAAGGGGGATGAGAAAATACGCCCTTTTGGACTTGTGCTCTGAGCCAAACCCTTTTATAACTCGCGCTTAACCTTTCGGGCAATTTGCGCCCTTTATCAAAAGATTTAGTTAATTACGAAAAACAAAGGAAGTTACGGATGGTCCCCGAAAAAACCACAACAACAAAAAAGAAAAGCCCCAAGTCTTCTACTGCCAAACAAACAGCAAAAACAGCAAAAGAGAAAATGCCCGAATCCACTCCAGTTCCCGAGGTGGAAAAAGTAAGTGCTGAAAATGATGAAGGGCACGTTGAAACTGCGGCACCCGCCGAAATGCAAACAAAGCCAGTAGCTCCATTCAAAGAAGGGGATGATTATACTTTTATCGTTCGCTACGACAAAAATGTGCGGCTTTTCGTGGGAGAAGTAGCAGAGGTTTCAGAATGTAAAACTAAGGGCCTAACCCGAGATGAAGTAATCAAAGAACTTAAAATAAAATTGGAAGATTACTTGGAAGATCATCGCCATCAGGGCGGAGTTCCAGAGCCCCTCTTCTCGAGAACCTATCCCGAGCAATTGAGTCTGAAACTTTCTCAATCAGTTTACCGAAAGCTTGATTTACTTTCGCGGATGGAAAAAATTTCACTCGATCAACTCGCTTCGGAACTTCTCGCTTCTGCTACGGACAGACGCTTTGAATCAGGAAAAGGGGGCGGGCACAAGCACGCTCAGCAAGGTGGGTCTCAACAACCACGACATTCCCATCACGGCGGAAGACACGGGGGGGGCCATAATCGAAACCGCCACAACCAAAGCAACTTAGATAGCCGAGAAAACTTCATGGAATATGTCCGGAATTTAGAAAAAGGCGGCAATCGCTGGAAGAAATAAAAAAGGCGCCCTCCGAAGAAGGCGCCTCCAAAGTGCCATCAGGCGTATTAGGCCTTTTGGAAATACTCTTTTGATTTTTCTGGATCTGGTTTCATGGTCGATTTTCCAGGGGTCCAGTTAGCCGGACAAACTTCCCCAGTCTTTTCTACTTCCTGAAGAGCTTTCAAGACTCGAAGTGTTTCTTCAACGTTACGGCCAATTCCTAAATCGTGAACCACACTGTATTGAACGGTTCCTTTCGGATTAATAATGAACAATCCTCGGAGAGCAACAGAATCATTCACCAAAACTCCGTAATCTCTTGCAATCTTTTTAGTGATGTCAGCGAGAAGAGGAATGGTTAGTTTGCCTAGTCCGCCATCTTTTCTTGGAGTTTTGGACCAAGCTAAATGGGAGAACTTGCTGTCCACGGAACATCCGATAACTTCGCAGTTTGCTTCTTTAAACGAGCGGTGAGCATCGTTAAAGGCCGTGATTTCGGTGGGGCAAACAAAGGTGAAATCCAATGGGTAGAAGAACAGGCAAACCCATTTCCCTTTAAAGTCCCCCAGGGACAAGGTTTTAAAATCCTCTCCAATTAAAGCATCCGCTTTAAAATCAGGAGCTGGTTTTTGAACTAAGCTTTCAACTGTTTTAGTCGTTTCCATAGTTTTCCTTTCAAAAAAAATCGAAAGCAAATGTTACGGCTCTCCTGGAGGCCTGTCAAAGGGGGGAGGTTGGAGCCGCTAAATGGCAAGTGGGTGCCAGAAAAATAGTCAGTTAAAGGGTTGAATAAAACCGATGACATAGCAGAACCGCTGCGGAAGTCGGAAAAAATAACAGGCGGTTTTATTCGTATTCCCGTTGAATTCAAGAGTGAAAACAGAACTGGTACACCCCTTGCAGTTTCTTCCTTCCGACGAAGTGTGGTCCTTTGTGGACGCACGATAGAGGAGAGAGATCATGAAGAAGTTTTTGTTGGTTTTAGTTGCTGTAGCTTTTTTAAGTCCTTCGTTTGCGGAAGAAAAAAAGGACGACCATGCTGGTGCTGACAAGAAAGTTGAAAGCACGGAGAAAAAGGGCGCTGAAAGAGGTGAAAAGGGCAGTGCGGAGAAGAGTGAGCTTTCCAAAAAAGTTGATGCTTGCTTGAAAGATCGCCCCGAAAAAGCATCGAAATAAAGCCTTTTAAATCAAATAGTTAGAATTTAGATCCCAAGCCGTTTGGTTTGGGATTTTTTTTGGTAAATAAATCCCGTTCCCAAGGTTGACTCAGAGCAAAGAGAACCTAGTATAGGGATTCGATATGTACCAGGACGAAGAAAAATTCAGAGATCCGGTGCGGGAAAAAGCAAACAAGGCGCCTAAAAAGAACCAGCCGGAGGGCGTGGAACTTGTTCCTATTGAGCAGACGTTTCCCGCGGTTTTGCCCCTCTTGCCTATTTCTCAGGCAACGTTATTTCCCGGCATGGTCATTCCCGTTATTTTGCCGGAAGGAAAACTGACGCAAACAATTGAAAAAGCGAGTACTGCACAAGATTTTGTAGGAGTCGTTCTGATTCAAGAATCCCCCAGTGAAAAGCCGGTGGGAACGGGTCCAAGCACGTCTGTGACAGGAGTCCCGGTCGAGGGGACCATGGGAGAAACGAGCCAAGCCCCCAAGGCAAAAGCGAAGAAAAGAACGCCTTTTCACTCTTATGGTGTTTTAGCCAAAGTTCTTAAAAAAATTAATCTTCCAGACAATCAAGTGAGCGTTCTTCTGTCCGGACTTCAGAGATTTGAAATTAAGGGTTTGATATCTGAAGACCCTCTGTTCGTTGCGAAAGTTGAGTACATTCCGGAGAGAATGCATAGAGATACGGAGCTAGAAGCTTTACTCCGCAGTGCTCTTACTCAGTTTAAAGTTTTAGCCAAAGATAATCCGCTTATTTCTGAAGAAGTAAAAGTTGCTCTGGTCAACATTGATGGGCCTGGCAAGCTTGCGGATTTCATTGCTTCAGTATTCGTGCGTGACGTAAAAGACTATCAAGAGTTTTTATCTCATGGAGATGTCAAACAACGCCTGCACCGATTGCTCCAAATTCTGAAAAAAGAGCAGGATGTTCAAGCGGTTCAAAAACAAATTTCAGATGAAATCAATCAAAAAGTATCGACGGCTCAGCGAGAGTTTTACCTTCAAGAACAGCTCAAAGCGATTCAAAAGGAGCTCGGTAAAGATGGTGAAAAGGGTGGGCTAGAGCAAAAATTCCGAGAGCGTTTGAAGGGAAAACAGTTAAGGGCCGAAGTAAAAGAGCGAATCGACGAAGAGTTTGAAAAACTTGCTTCTCTCAATGAAGCCTCATCTGAATATTCTGTAGCGGTTAATTACTTGGATTGGGTTACTTCTCTTCCGTGGGGAGAGGTTTCCCCTGAGACGGTCGAGCTCGAAAAAGGTCGAAGAATTTTGAATCGAGATCATTACGGTTTGAAAGATGTAAAAGATCGTATTTTGGAGTTTTTGGCAGTGAGGAAACTCAAAGGAAAGACGGAAGGATCCATCATTTGTCTGGTGGGGCCCCCCGGAACTGGCAAGACAAGTTTAGGTAAGTCGATTGCAGAAGTTTTGGGTAGAAAGTTCTTTCGTTTCAGCGTGGGAGGGATGCGGGATGAAGCCGAGATAAAAGGCCATCGCCGTACCTACGTTGGGGCAATGCCTGGAAAAATTATTCAGGGCTTGAAACGATCAGGAACTGAAAATCCAGTTTTCCTAATAGACGAAATCGATAAGATTGGAGCGTTTAGTCACTCAGGAGATCCTGCTTCAGCTCTTCTGGAAGTTCTGGATCCCGAGCAAAACAAAGATTTTCTAGACCACTATGTAGATCTCCCAGTGGATTGTTCCCAAGTCTTCTTTATTACGACAGCGAACACCACTGATACGATCCCGTCTGCTCTTCTTGATCGTATGGAAGTGATCCCCTTATCTGGTTACACGGACAAGGAAAAGTTTCACATTGCGAAGAAACATCTGATTCCGAAACAGCGAGAAAAAAATGGGATCCCGGAAAAAGGATTAGAGCTATCTGATAGGGCAATCTACGAAATTATCAATCGATACGCTCGTGAATCGGGAGTGAGAAACCTTGAAAAACAGTTTGCTAAATTGTTTCGTAAAGTGGCGTTTCGAATGGCAAGCGGAAACAAGCGGCTAGTCCGATTAGATTCGCCTTCTTCTGTTGAAAAAATGTTAGGCGTACCCCCCTACCAAGCCGAAGTGAATATTCAATCCGGGGTCTGTGGCGTGGCAACGGGCTTAGCTTGGACGTCCTTTGGCGGCGAGGTCCTTTACATTGAAAGTCGGGCAGTGGCGGGAAAAGCAGGATTTACCTTAACCGGTTCCTTAGGAGAAGTGATGCAGGAATCGGCGAATATCGCTTTTACTGACATTCGGCATCGCGCTTCTACTTTAAAAGTACCCTCGGATTATTTTGAAAAAAATCAGATCCATGTCCATGTTCCCCAAGGAGCAACACCGAAAGATGGTCCCTCAGCAGGGATAACCATTGCTTGCAGTCTTTATTCGCTCTTAAGCGGAAAGCCTTTTCCCAAAAACTTAGCTATGACTGGAGAGCTTTCGTTGACGGGAAGAGTGTTGCCGATCGGGGGAATCAAAGAAAAACTTTTAGCTGCTAAACGGCTGGGGATCAAGACGATTTTTCTGCCAAAAGCGAACGAAAGAGATTTGAAAGAAATCGATCGAGAAGTGTGGAGAGGAATCAAGTTAAGATTTGTCAGCTCCATGGATGAGTGCTTAAATTACGTTTTTAAATAAGGAGCTTTTCGTGCAACCCATTAAGTTAACGCGTGTTTATTCAACGGAAATGGACACTCTCCGAGAGTACATTGAAGCGCTCTACAAACACGATGAAGATTTTGAAGCTGTGATCAATATTGAAGAGGGAGTTAAAAGTCTTCTTCGTAACGAATCCCTTGCGACTCCTTATTTCATTTATATGGGCGACGAGCGAGTGGGTTATGTGATTCTCACCCGCTATCATAGCGTTGAAAAAGGTGGTCTTACTATTTATATCGATGAACTCTATGTGGAGGACAGATACCGTAAAAAGGGGATTGGCGGGAAGGTGATGGAAGAAATCATGCAGCTCGCACGAACCTTGGGAGCTAAGACGCTCTGGGCCCAAACGGAAACCTATAACAAAGCAGCCCAATCGTTTTTTAAAGGTCATGGGTTTAGGCAAAACCCCTATCTGAATTTTGAGCGTCCCCTCTAACGTAACACCTACCACTCTGTTAAAATAAAAAAATGCTAACCAAACCTTACGTCTTAGTAACCGATCGTGGCGGGCATTTACACAATGCTTTGAAATTGATGGAGCAGATGTCGGAAAAACCAGATGCTATTGTAACGACCCATGGACCCGATATCGACAGTTTGAAAAAATCGCATGCTCAAGTGTTTGAAGTGCCTTATCTGTTTCGTTGGTTTGGAAAAACTCGGGTCTTTAATCCTTGGGGGGCATTAAAGCATCTCTGGGTTTCAGCTCGGCTTGCTTGGACTTTGCGACCTCAATCGGTCATTTCATTGGGCGCGAGCAATGTGGTGTGTTTTTGTTATTTTGCTCGGCTTCTGCGAGCCAAGATCATCCATGTGGAATGTATGAATCAAGTCACCACAAAGAGTGTAACGGGAAAACTCTTGTATCCCATTTGTTCCGAAGTTTTAGTTCAATGGCCTGAACTTCTTAGGGTTTACGGGCCCAAGGCCCGTTACGAAGGGTGGGTGCTATGATTCTTATTTTGGTGTCTACCGGACATTTTGATCCGCTCATTCAGGCTTGTGAAAAAATCAGCAGTCGCTTCAACTTCTTTGGACAAATTGGAATGAGTTATACTGAACCTTCCTTTCCTTTCGTGCGAACGGCCCCTCCTTCTGAGATTCAGCGCTTGATCAAAGAGGCAGAAATAGTCATTTCTCATGGCGGAACGGGGATGCTTTCTCAGCTTTATCAATTTCGAAAACCGACTATCATTGTGCCCAAGCAAATTCGCTATGGAGAAGCGAATGATTCCCAAGTTGAGTTGGCTGTTAAATGGGCTGAGTTGGGAATGGGGATTCTCTGCATGGATGTAAATAATATTGAAAATGCCATTCAAGAATGTCGCAATACTCAGTTTCAATTTCCAGAATTCCCCAAACTGGGCGGTTTTTTGAGCGCTAGCTTATGACTGTAATACTGGATGGAAAAAAAGTTGCTGAGAATGTTTATTCGCAATTGCTTCTCGAAGTGTCACTCCTTCCGGTAGTTCCAAAACTTGC
>Ga0214923_10008382_pt1 | contig 11022 bp, 8 predicted proteins | sample LL1510_MetaG_FD_177993 | JGI IMG/M metagenome (GOLD analysis project Ga0214923, IMG submission 177993) | Freshwater microbial communities from Lake Lanier, Atlanta, Georgia, United States - LL-1510 | ecosystem: Environmental > Aquatic > Freshwater > Lake | place: USA: Georgia | collected 2015-10-15 | reverse complement strand
TAAAAAACTCATTTTCAATAATTGAATTGATGTTAGATATTTATTCAATTTTTATAAAAATTGATGGTAAATCGAAACACAATTTTTGTTATAATTGTAGAATGTTTCTTGTTAAAGGGACCTCTTCTACATGCGGTCCTCTTGCCTATCAAAGTAGCCCAATATTTAACCCCTCCCCCACGGCTCTGGTAGATGAAGTTTGATTTCGAGGGACCCGCCTTCGCTCGCAGAGCCAACGCGCAGCCCTTGGGGTACATTCTTTGTTCTCGCTCTCGTAAGACCGTTTATAATTTATTAATGATGAATACACTATAATTTAATTCTTTAATACAGTTGACATAGAATCAAAATAACTAAAACGACAGCCATCTTTTCTCATTTCAGATGATTTCAGAACCATCTGGAACACTTTTGTAAGTTTATCATATAAAAAACTCATTTTCAATAATTGAATTGATGTTAGATATTTATTCAATTTTTATAAAAATTGATGGTAAATCGAAACACAATTTTTGTTATAATTGTAGAATGTTTCTTGTTAAAGGGACCTCTTCTACATGCGGTCCTCTTGCCTATTCAAAGTAGCCCAATATTTAACCCCTCCCCCACGGCCCTGGTAGATGAAGTTTGATTTCGAGGGACCCGCCTTCGCTCGCAGAGCCAACGCGCAGCCCTTGGGGTGCATTCTTTGTTCTCGCTCTCGTAAGACCGTTTATAATTTATTAATGATGAATACACTATAATTTAATTCTTTAATACAGTTGACATAGAATCAAAATAACTAAAACTACAGCCATCTTTTCTCATTTCAGATGATTTCAGAATCATCTGGAACACTTTTGTAAGTTTATCATGTAAAAAACTCATTTTCAATAATTGAATTGATGTTAGATATTTATTCAATTTTTATAAAAATTGATGGTAAATCGAAACACAATTTTTGTTATAATTGTAGAATGTTTCTTGTTAAAGGGACCTCTTCTACATGCGGTCCTCTTGCCTATCAAAGTAGCCCAATATTTAACCCCTCCCCCACGGCTCTGGTAGATGAAGTTTGATTTCGAGGGACCCGCCTTCGCTCGCAGAGCCAACGCGCAGCCCTTGGGGTACATTCTTTGTTCTCGCTCTCGTAAGACCGTTTATAATTTATTAATGATGAATACACTATAATTTAATTCTTTAATACAGTTGACATAGAATCAAAATAACTAAAACGACAGCCATCTTTTCTCATTTCAGATGATTTCAGAACCATCTGGAACACTTTTGTAAGTTTATCATATAAAAAACTCATTTTCAATAATTGAATTGATGTTAGATATTTATTCAATTTTTATAAAAATTGATGGTAAATCGAAGCAAGATTTTTGTTATAGATGTAGAAAGTTTATTTGATTTCTCATTGAATTAAACCTCTTCTGCACGAAAAAAAACCCACGGCCCTGGCATATGGAGTTTGATTTCGAGGGACCCGCCTTCGCTCGCAGAGCCAACGCGCAGCCCTTGGGGTGCATTCTTTGTTCTCGCTCTCGTAAGACCGTTTATAATTTCTCAATCAATTCATAATGATGAATACAATGTAATTTATGAAAATCGGATGAACTCAATTCTTTAATACAGTTGACATAGAATCAAAATAACTAAAACGACAGCCATCTTTTCTCATTTCAGATGATTTCAGAACCATCTGGAACACTTTTGTAAGTTTTTTATCTAAAAAATTCATTTTAAATAATTGAATCGTGGTTCGATATTTATTCAATTTTTATAAAAATTGATGGTAAATCGAAGCAAAAATTTTTATACATTTATCCGATTCATATTAACATGCTTTGGGTACCCTAACTAGAAATACAATTAGTAAATATCTATTATATCTTATATATCTCTATATCTCTATTATATCTCTATATCTCTATTATATCTCTATATCTCTATTATATCTATATATCTCTCTATATATAAAACATCAAAAACCACGGCTCTGGCATTTCAGATTTGGTTTCGAGGGACCCGCCTTCGCTCGCAGAGCCAACGCGCAGCCCTTGGGACGCATTTCTGACCTCGCTCTCGTAAGACCGTTTATAATTTCTCAATCAATTCATAATGATGAATATATAAGCTATTAAAGCAACCAATCCCATAAATCAGATTTTCAAGTAGAACGTTTATCTTTTCTTGAAGTTCACCCAAGTTGAAATTCACACACACTTTCAATACTTCATTACATATGTCTCTAATCTTAAATATACTCTTTACAAAATTGTTATACACGTGTAAAACTTCAATTAGTGGCTCCTTTTTAATTCATTTATTCAATTTTTATAAAAATTGATGGTAAATCGAAGCAAAATTTTTATGGTAATTGCCCCCGCCGCATACAAACAATTGATGATTATGGGAGGCTCAACTACACTTTGCATATCTTGGGTGTGGTTAAGGATAAAAAGATATAGAGGGTTAATTGATTGACAAGAACAAAATTGATTTGATTTTTCTACAATAGACTATTTTTTATGACATTTCGTAAAAGTAAGTTTTCTAGTTTTGAATTGATAGGTTCTATGGATCTCTATACCCTCTTGAAGTTATTTGCGTTTCGCAGTAGTTTCAGCTGATTTTACATTATAGGTCATCATTTGGTCTGTGTGTGAAGTTATAATTTCTCAATCAATTCATAATGATGAATATATAAGCTATTAAAGCAACCAATCCCATAAATCAGATTTTCAAGTAGAACATTTATCTTTTCTTGAAGTTCACCCAAGTTGAAATTAACGCATACTTTTAATACTTCATTACATATGTCCCGAATCTTAAATATACTCTTCACGAAGTTCCCATCAAAATTGTTATACACCCGTAAAACTTCAATCAGTGGCTCTTTTTCAATCCATTTTATAAAAGGGATTATGAAACCGAAACTGATGTTCAGGCGATGTTCCATCTCATATTTATAATAGGTCTCCATTATATTTCCATAAGTATACCATACACTATCTAACACAGCTATCGTCCCTTCATCCAACTGCGCCCGCGTCTTATTCCAAACATCATCCTCACTATCTGGACTATCCTCTGAAAAACACGCAAATACGACCCCAATTGTTTTCCAATCAAGTCCATCAAAAAAGCGGTCCTGTATCAGCTTTCCCAAAACGACCTCACAACAGTTGGATAAAGAGGCCACGATTTTACCATAAGGCGTAATGACCGGCGTCTGAGTAATGAGCCCGAGTTCCATATTGAAATCACTTATTTTCTCCAAATTTATTTCGATTGCGTTTCGGCTATATTCAATGTTTTCATCAACTTTATTCATTTCCGCGATCAAATGCTTACGATGTATATCATTCTGTATATAGTTTGATGTCGCCTGATTCATCTTTCCGCTTATTTCATCAAACTGCTTTTGTAGCTTCTGACGGGCGTTCCCCCTCGCGTTCTCAAGCTCCGGTTTTAGTTTCATATATAACCGGACGACCTCTTTTTCATCTGCCGTCAATTCTACATCAGGAATCATCCGGAGCGCTTCCTCCAATTCCCCATACTCCTTCTCATAATATGCGACTCCCATTGTTTGCTCTGATCCGTAGAGTGTCCTCTTATAAAAGGCTCCGATTTCATCATATGTGGTCGTGTTCAGGAGGCGCAAAAACGTATTTGCGGATTCATTATACTGAGATACCAATTTGAGTGATTTCCCTTTAAGAAGACTAAGAATCTCGTGCTTGGGCTCGATAGGGCGGAGAGGACAATATATTACATATCCTTCGGGGTCCTTCCCACGCCGGCCGGCCCTTCCACTCATCTGCATGAACTCATCATACCGCAAGATGCGTGCTCCTTTACCATCGTGCTTCGATAATTCCGTAAATATAACGGACCTCGTAGGCATATTCACACCAACCGCGAATGTTTCCGTGGCGAATAGGAATTTAATAAGACCGCGACTGAACAGGACCTCAATAAGCTCCTTCTGTATTGGAAGAAGGCCACTGTGATGTATGGATGTCCCATATTCCAGCATTTCGAGGAGCTGTACCGTGCTTGGTATGTCGCGGTAATATGCTAGATTTGTGGAGAATATCTTGTGGACAATGAGGCGCATCTCCTTCGTTTCTTCCGGCGTAAGAAGGCTATTGATGCGTTTCATCATCAAGCAGTATTCAAAACATTTTTTACGACTGAATGAGAAGCATATCGATGGGAAGAGCTCCTTCTTTCGCAAAAACTCGGTCAGTGATATAAGGCGGTTCGTAGTTATTGACTGTTTATCGTAGTAGCAATAACACTCGTCGATATTTTTTGCGAAAACACCGTCGCGATGATGACGAATAAGCTTAATCTCATTATTAGTGTAAATATAGTGGTGGAGTGGGACGGGGCGCCACGTCGTTCCAATGAGGATAGTGTCTCGCTCCCGACATCGGGCGACCCATTCGCCGAACTCATTTGCCTTGTCAATCGTCGCAGAAAGCATGACTAATAGGATGTGCTTTGGGAGCTTCGTGATGCATTCTTCCCAGACAAAACCCCTCTCTGTATCATTGAAATAATGAACTTCATCAAAGATGACACTGTGTATATCCGCAAAACTGTCTTGTTCGTAATCTAATTTGTTCCTGAGAATTTCAGTGGTCATAATGAGAATATCAGCTTCTGGATTAAGCTTGATATCGCCTGTTAAAATACCGATTTCAGAATTCGCAAATGTTTTTTTGAAATCAAAGAATTTCTGATTAGAGAGTGTTTTGATAGGACTTGTGTAGATAACTTTTTTACCGAGATGGACGGCCAATGCTATGGCGTATTCCGCGATCGTAGTCTTTCCGGCTGCAGTGTGTGCTGTTATCAAAACATTTTTGTTGTTTTCAATTCCATAGCATCCATTCATTTGAAAATCATCAAGATGATAAGTAAATTTGTGTGTGAATTTGACTTCATTTCTTGTAGTTAATTCAATTAGACTCATATTAGTAATTTACTAATAATATGGTTATCTTTTTATATTGTTTATTACTTAAAACAAAATATATTTTTATAAAAATTGAATTTAAATAATTCATATTATTATAATTATAATAATTTATAATGACACGAAAACGATGTAATGAACCAAATTGTAAAAAAGGCGCAGAAGGTAAAACTGGTAAATGTGTCGCACATGGAGGCGGAAAACGTTGTAGCGAACCTGATTGCCATTCAAGTGCAATAGGTAAAACCAATAAATGTAAAGCACATGGAGGTGGAAAACGTTGTAATGAACCTGATTGTAAAAAAGGTGCAGAAGGTAAAACTGATAAATGTATAGCACATGGAGGTGGAAAACGTTGTAATGAACCTGATTGTCATTCAAGTGCACGAGGAAATTCCGATAAATGTGTCGCACATGGAGGTGGTAAGCGTTGTAATGATCCGGATTGTAAAAAAAGCGCACAAGGAAAATCAGATAAATGTGTCGCACATGGAGGCGGAAAACGTTGTAGCGAACCTGATTGTAAAGCAAGTGCAAGAGAAAAATCTGATAAATGTGTTGCACATGGAGGCGGAAAACGTTGTAATGAACTGAACTGTCATTCAAGCGCAATAGGTAAAATCAATAAATGTAAAGCACATGGAGGTGGTAAGCGTTGTAATGATCCGGATTGTAAAAAAAGCGCACAAGGCAAATCCGATAAATGTAAAGCACATGGAGGAGGAAACCGTTGTAATGAACCGAACTGTCATTCAAGCGCAAGAGGAAATTCCGATAAATGTATATCACATGGAGGCGGAAAACGTTGTAATGAACCTGACTGTCATTCAAGTGCAGTCGGAAAAACCGATAAATGTATATCACATGGAGGAGGAAAACGTTGTAATGAACCGAACTGTCATTCAAGTGCAGTCGGAAAAACCGATAAATGTAAAGCACATGGAGGTGGAAAACGTTGTAATGAACCGAACTGTCATTCAAGTGCACAAGGAAAATCCGATAAATGTAAAGCACATGGAGGAGGAAAACGTTGTAATGAACCGGACTGTCATTCAAGCGCAATAGGCAAAACTGATAAATGTATAGCACATGGAGGCGGAAACCGATGTCCCAATTGTATCGATTGGATTGATTCGAGAAGTGGATCTGTAAAATATGATGGATATTGCGCAACTTGTTTTAAGCGAGTATTTCCAAATGATGAAAGAAGTAAAATTATATATACTCATACAAAAGAAATTATGGTTAGAAATGCAATCAATACAAATTTTGAAGGATTTATCCATGATAGACCATTATATACTGGTGATTGTGATTGCTCACATCGCCGTCGTATAGATCATCGAAAATTGATAGGTAATACTATTTTAGCAGTTGAAACCGACGAATTTGGACATAGAAGTTATGACCAACACGATGAAGAAATTAGATATGATGATTTATATATGATTCATAGTGGTAAATGGATATTTATTCGTTTTAATCCAGATGATAATTTTAGTAAAGTAGATATTGATGATAAATTAGATAAATTGATTGAAACCATGAATGATTGTATTGACCGAATTGAACAGGAAGAAACCACAGAACTGTTAGAAATTATAAAATTGTATTGCTAAGCCCCTTTTTCCCGCTACATAGAAATGCGTCGCGCATTTCTATCTACCCCTTGGGATGAGCGATGCTCATCTTAGCGGGTATACGCTGGTAAAGGGGCTACCCCAAACAGTTATTTTTAAGCTGTTTTATACAATTTGTAATAAATAAACTGTAATGTATTTTCTAAATTAAAATATTATAATTCTTTTATCGTTTATATTTAAAAAAAATCCACTTGTATATTTTATGGACAATAAGTCATTTATGTTTGAAATTGAAGAAAAAGAGAAATATATCATATCTAAACTTTACAAACCAACAAAAATTCCCACTCAAATCTTATATCACAAAATATTCATCGAGAATGCAAATAACAATTCTGCAGGATATATTATCAAGGAGCAAATTGGGAAAGGCGGAGCTTCAGTTGTTTATAAGGGGGTCATTAAAGATACTGATGAAACAATTATAATCAAAGAATTGAAAACGAATAATTTATATAAGGTCAAACGTGAAGTGAATATTCTGAAACTATGTAAGAATATTCCGAATATTATCCAACTACTCGACTTCTTCGTCAATGACGATTGCTACTATCTTTTATTTCCATATTACAACTGTAATTCAACAAGGACCATTTTTTACAATTTCACCCAAATAGAAATTAAAATCTTCATGAAAAAGTTTTTGGAGGCACTTGAAAAACTACATAAGAAGGGAATAATTCACAGGGATTTAAAGCCCGGAAATATTTTAGTAAAATCGTGTAGTGATTTTTACATTATTGACTTCGGAATAAGTGATTTCTATATTCCATATCGAAAATTCGATACAAAATTGGGAACTCGCAATTTTAAGGCACCCGAACAATTAATTAACATTAAAGGATTTGATTATGGTATAGACATTTGGTCGTCAGGTTTAATATTTGCAGAAATATATTTTGGCAAATATCCGTTTTGGAAGCCCGAAGAAGATATTATCATTCTGGAAAACATCTATAATTTAGTAGGAAGTGATAAATTTAATGAATTTATAAATGAGTATAAGACTGGAGAAATATATCCATTTTTAAAAAATAAAGTTGAACCGGCGAATTTAGAGACCTATTTTGAAAGGAAAGAAACAGACTCAATTCGAAATAATACAGAAGAAAATAAGATAGCTTTTGATTTGATTCGAAAAATGTTGGAGATTGACCCTAGAAAGAGAATAACCGCTCATGATGCATTGAAGCATCCATATTTCGCAAATTAAAAAAAAGGATTTTGATAAAATTAATGGTTATTAATTTAATGGAATATCAGGAGGAAGTCATTTCTGAATCGAAACAATACACAAATTTGGAAAATTATGATTTTCCAGTTTTTTATTATAAACATAATAAAGCACAATTTTATTTCAAGAGGTTATGTTTAGAAGTCGGGAAGATATGTCATATTGTAGGAGAAAGGAAAACGGGAAAAACTCTTTTTATGAGGAGTTTATGTGGTTTAGAGTGTCCACATGATAAACCGATGAACACTATTTTTCTGAATTACGATATAACATATAAACCGGAGATAGTTCAGTGTAATAATGAAACTATACTTTTAAAAGAGTATATCAAGTTGAAGAAAATAAATAATCATAAGATATTCGAAATGGGTCCATTTATGAATATGAAAATGATTGATATTCCAGAAGAGAAAAGACAAGTATTAGGATTTTTATTAACACTGAAAAAGGATTCACTGTTCTATATGATTGATATTTCCATTGAAAATGTTTCAAAAGAAACGCTTAAAAAGATGGTGGATGTTTTCCGCATTTTTTGCGAGAAGAATAATAAGATTGGATTAATTACGAGTAATATACCTCAAACTGATAGCGTATATCAGTTAACTAAAAACATGGAGAATGAATATTACGGTGAACAATTAGTCTAATTTATTTGTTATCTGTGTATTACGAATATAGAGTAGCTGGACTGGCTCATCATTTTTTTTAGTGGGCAATTTCTCAATGATATCTACTATATCAAAGCCTTTTACTACTTCTCCAAAGACAACATGCTTTCCATCAAGAAAGTGATTGTCAGCGAAATTAATAAAAAACTGAGACCCATTTGTATTAGGGCCGGAATTAGCCATTGACAAAGTGTATTTCTTATTTGGAATTGTTAGGCTTTCGTCGGGAAACTTAGGGCCAAATATTGATTTTCCGCCGGTTCCATCGGCATTTTCATAATCGCCAGTTTGGAACATGAAGCCTTTAATGAGTCGATGAATAACACATCCCTTATATTCAATCTTGGAGAGGGACTTGAAGTTTTCACAGGTTCGTGGGCATTCATTTTCATAGAGTTTGATATAAATATTTCCGATTTCAATTTCTTTATTTTCCTCTGGACTGGACGCAATATTTAAAACTACGTATTCTTCATTTTCTGTTTCATTTTCTTTTTGTATATGAAAATTTTCTTCAATTTGCTCTTGCGAGTCAGGTTCGGACTCATCGTTCTTGATTTTAGGTTTACCAAAGAACCAACTTATGATTTTATCCCTTTTCGTATAAAGAATAAATAATAAAAGGACCCCAACAGCGATAAGAATCCATTTATAGTTCATATTGAAATATAATATTTTGTCTTTAAGTTGAGTTTATATAGGAGTTTTATTGTCTTAATGATTGATTTGGTATTCCAAATACATCCGGATGATATATCAATTGCCTGATACAGTTTATATATGACTTTGTCATATATAAACTCTAGAACTATAAATCACTACGTGATTTATAGTTGTACCATATATATATTTCAAGTGGTTTTTTATTGAAAAACAGACTTGAATATTTTATATAAGGATAAAATTCTATTCCTCCATAATCTTTTGCTACTTTTTCCCAATCGATTTCTGAATAATTCATATATATTTTAGAGTTTGGGTCCATAATCATTCTTTTTCCATTTCTTTTTGTGATTTTATATTTTATTGTAAATAATGAGACATCATCTAACGTTTTTATTTGTAATATTTTATTCGAATCTGGATTTTGTAAGTTTGTAAAAATATTTTCATTTAGCTCAATTTTATGAATGTAATTTTTTATTTTATAGTCCATATCTTGATTTGTAATATGGTTAAACCACGAGGAATATAATGAATACCATAGGCCGTTCGGTTTAAGGGAATGCTTATATTGTTTGTATTTGAGGCTTGTTATATCTATTATTTGATTATTTGTTATTATATTTCGTTTTGGAAGATGTATCATATATAATTTGCGTATAATTTATTTTAATAAATTATTTTATCTAAATATGGATTACGTTTCTAAACATATGCTTGATGAAGAGTTAAGAAAAATTAAGAAGAAAGAACAAGATTTGTATAAATTTATTCTTCAACAATTCCTTGATTTAGAAGAATATAAAAAATCATTTTCACAGAAAATTTCCAAAAATGTTGATGAAATTTTAAAAGATAAACTTGATAATTTGACTATTTTGGGTGATGGAAAAAGTGAAGAAGCAGGAATAAATGGACCAAATGGATTAAGAAGACTTCAAGGAGAGAAAGGCCCACAAGGAGAAGCCGGCCCACAGGGTCCACAAGGAGAAGCCGGCCCACAGGGTCCACAAGGAGAAGCCGGACCGCAAGGCCCACAAGGAGAAGCTGGACCACAGGGTTCACAAGGAGAAGCTGGACCACAGGGTTCACAAGGAGAAGCTGGACCACAGGGTTCACAAGGAGAAGCTGGACCACAGGGTTCACAAGGAGAGAAAGGCCCACAAGGAGAAGCTGGACCACATGGTTCACAAGGAGAGAAAGGTCCACGAGGAGAAGCCGGACCCGCTGGTGGAAATTTAGTAAAGAATGTTTTTAAATATGAGAACACATTTGAAAATGATTTATTCTTAGAATCATTATCCACAAATAACGAAACAGTTATTTTCTTGGGAACTAATATAGTTAGTAAATTATCTCTTCCAAAACCCGCCCCAGAAATGGTTGGGCGACAACTTTTAATAATTAATATTGATGATAATACATGGAAGATATCTGCAGCATCAAATATAAAAATTGGAGGTCAGTATGAAAAGAGTTTGAATAAAGAAGGACATTATATAAAATTATTAATTGGAGATGAAAAATATTATATTATATAATAATATGACAAATTGTTCTTATATAAATAAAAATGGTAATATGTGTGGAGGCCATATTCATGGAAATGGGGTAGTATGTAATAAGCATAATAAAAAGACTCAGAAAGGTGGGTTCATTTATGAGTTGATTTATCCGTTGGGAGCCAGTGTTGGAGCTGCGACATATACACTTTATAAATTAAATAATATTGTCAGCGATTGGTATATAAACCGAAATAAAAATAAAAAGAACAAAAAATAAAAGAGTCTGAATTAAATTTACCATAAATAAAAATTGATGGTAAATTCAAGC
>Ga0214923_10008381_pt1 | contig 11024 bp, 11 predicted proteins | sample LL1510_MetaG_FD_177993 | JGI IMG/M metagenome (GOLD analysis project Ga0214923, IMG submission 177993) | Freshwater microbial communities from Lake Lanier, Atlanta, Georgia, United States - LL-1510 | ecosystem: Environmental > Aquatic > Freshwater > Lake | place: USA: Georgia | collected... | reverse complement strand
AGAACTTAGCGGATTTGCAAAAAATATTAACAATGTTCCAAATTTGATTTACGAGAGTGATGAATATAAAAAACGGTGGATAGAGATGAAACCGATAATTGATGTTCATCATAAAGGAAATCGACACCATCCGGAATATTGGTTGAACGGTGTAGAAGATATGTCACTGTCGGACATAATAGAGATGCTTGTTGATTGGAAAGCATCTTCTAAAAGATATAAGGACGGAAGTTTGAAAAAATCTATAGATATAAACTGTGATAAGTATGGGGTGTCCCCTCAATTAAAAAAGATATTACTTAACACGGTTCGAGATCATTTTCCCGACGAAGAATGAAGACTTTAATTTACACCACTGCCATAGATTCCGACACATCAAAGTTTAAAAACTCTGATTATAGTAGTTATTGTATCAAAAGTTGGGAGAAGTGGTGTAACAAGAATCATATAGATTTCCACGTTATACGAGAAAATCATCCAAGATACAAATTTCCTGTGTGGAATAAGGATAGGATTTTTGAGATAGTGGGAAACACTTATGATAAAATTGGCTACGTGGATTCAGATACTATCGTAAAGTGGAACTGTCCAAATCCTTTTGATCTTTACACGGATGAATTTTGTGGAGTCAAAGAGATAAGCTCTTTGAGATGGATATATAACTCGATACAGTCATATGGACACTTTTACGGAGGCGTGGAACTTCCTATGGATGAGTACATAAACAGCGGAGTTGTATTTTTCACCAAAGATCACAGATACATCTATGACGAACTTATAGATCTTTATGTGAAGAACCAACACGACTTGGATACTATAAAAGGAGTAGGAAAGGTTCAGACACTTTTAAATCTCTGCCTTAAAAAGAACCACGTCAAACAGAAATACTTGGATGATAGATGGAATCTTTTCTCTATTCATAAGAAGAATATGTTTACGCATAATTGGCAACTTAATGAGGACATGGAACCATTCTTCGTAAAGTATGCGTATATTTGGCATTTCACGGGATTTCCGATTGAGAGCAGGACCGATGTTATGAAAAAAGTGTGGGAAGGATTTGAAAAAAAATATGAATAACATAGTTTTCATAATAAACGTTAAGAGGGAGGGGAAATCGAAGCCAGAATACGATTTCTCCATAAAGAGTTGGAAAAAGTTTTGTGAAAAACACAATCACGAACTTTTTGTACTAGAATCGCCAATCGTTGATCAGGAACAAATGGGAATAATTTGGCAGAGATATTTTCTCTTCGACCTGCTTGACCATAATCAGATAAAATATAACCAAATTTTAATAGTTGACGCTGACACCATAGTTCATCCTAATTGTCCAGATGTTTTTTCTTTGACCGACAACAAATACACTTTAGTTAAAGATGATGGAGATTACGATTGGATATTGAGATCTATGGAGAACTATAAGAAATTCGTTTTTCCGGAAGAACCAATGTTCGATTGGTTCAATTACTATAACAGCGGATTTCAGATAGTTAACCCAATTCATCGACCGTTTTTTGATACCATGAGGGGATTTTATGAAAAAAACCACGAAGCAATTCGGTGGTGTCAAAAAACATTTGGTGTAGGAACCGACCAGACTCCCCTAAATTTCCTTTTAAGAAAAGAAAAGGTTGATATTAAAGAGTTGTCATATAAATACAATTGTGTTTGCCTAAACAAAAAGGAAGTGTTAGACTCCGATATGTTACATACTAAAGTGGCGAACGTTATGCATTTTAATGGGTTGCCTGAAAAAGACAAGAGTGTTCCGTATTGGATGGAACTGACTTACAAATATTTATATGAAGATAGGAATAGTAGGTAGAGGATATTTTGGCACCAAAATATATGAGACGGTGAAGAAGGAACATGATATAGTGTTTTTCACCGGTCGAGAACTTTTGGTGAACTATGATGTGGATTGGGTTGTGGTAGCATCATCAAACGATTCTCACTATTCTCTTGTAAAGGATTTTTTAACACACAAAATAAATGTGTTTTGTGAAAAACCTTTGACTCTTAACTTTTCCGAATCAATCGAACTTCTAAATCTGGCTGAACGTTTAGGAGTAAAATTGTATGTAGATGACATATTTCTTCACAATTCCGAATATCTTTCTAAAAGGGAAGAAATGAGAAAATCTCAAAAACTTTTGTTTAAGTGGAACAAATTTGGGTCATTCAAAGACAACATAATAAATAACTTAACTTACCACGATCTTTACATTTTAATCGATTTATTTGGGTATGAAACTGTTCGAGACATGAAGATTATAAAGAACCGTATAAACGAAAAGGTTTATAATTTCAAATATGGAACACGGGATATTACTTTATCATATGACCGACTTTTTATGGGGAACCCCGAGAAGACTATCGTTTACGAAAATGATGTATGTGATTTTTCAAATTACCACAATAATCCTCTACAGGATATGTTCTCAGCAGTTTTTGACGGAAAATCGGACTTCAAAAGAAACACTGAAATTGTCTTAGAGTCGGAACGTTTGTTAAGGAGTTTTAGAAATTATAAGCCAAAGCTCGCTGTAGTGGGAGGAGGTATATTTGGAGTATCCGCCGCAGTAGAGTTACAAAAAGACTTTGATGTAATTCTTCATGAGACAAATTTTAGGTGTTTGAATAACGCGAGCACCATAAACCAATATAGAATCCACCGGGGTTATCACTATCCTCGTAGTAAGGAGACTGCTTTTTCTTCAAAGAATGGAAACGAATCCTTTCTAAAAACATATGACTGTTTAAGTTCCAACGATACAAAAAACTATTACTGTATAGCTAAGACCGGTTCTAAGACGAACGCGGAGGAATATATTCAATTCCTAAAATCCTCTGGATTAGAGTTTAGACAATTTGATTTAGATGTTCTTAAAGATGAGAATTTAAGTTTAACTCTTGAAGTGGTGGAGAAACTGTTTGATCCGGAGAAATTACGAAAATCCGTCGAGAATAAAATAATCGAAACCGGACTGCCTATCATTTTTGGATCCACATTTACACGGGAGATGAAGAACAACTATGATTATGTCATAAACTGTTCATATGCTAACGTTAATCATATACTTGAAGACAATCAACAATTCGATTGCCAGTTTGAATTGTGTGAGAAACCTGTGGTGAGAATGACTGATTCTTACAAAGGAAAAAGCATCGTGATTATGGATGGTCCATTTATGTGTATAGACCCATTCGGATCCACGGAAAATCATGTAATGGGAAACGTGGTCCACGCGATACACACCACCAATGTCGGAAAATTCCCAGAAATACCAAAAAAATATAAACCTCTAATTAACCGTGGAGTCGTTCCTGCCGAAGAGTTAGTAGGAATAACTAATTTTGGTAAATTTATTTCTTCAGCATCACTGTTTTTTAAAGAAATAGAGTCGACAAAACATATAGGCTCTATGTTTACGGTCAGAACCGTTCTTCCGATGAAAGAACATGACGATGCCAGACCGAGTTTGATAAAGAAACACGACAGTAAAGTTTACACTATATTTTCTGGTAAAATATCTACCTGTGTAGACTGTGCAACAAATTTAAAGGAAACTCTTCTTAAACAATAATATGACATTAGATTCAATACTAGAGATGGTCCCCGATAAATTTTCGGATATAACAACCACATCTAAAAGATTCAAATCGGACGTATATGATTTTTTTAATTTACCAGAATTCTCCGACAAAACGTGTCTTGAGATCGGATGTAAGAATGGATATACAACGTTGATTCTAACATATCTGTTTAAAACTGTATATGGTATAAATTATGACACCGTTGAATCTCCACGAAAATTCCTGGAATCTAAAGGAAGAGAAAATTTTGAATTGTTTGCTCAAGATGTATATAAATTTGGGCTTCCTGTTAAAAGTGCGGATGTGATCTTTATTGATGCAGTTCATACATACCAGGCGGTTCTTATAGATATAGAAAATTCGTTAAAGTTGGCGTCAAAGAGTAAAAAATATTTCATTTTTGACGATATAGGTTTATACCCAGAGGTGAAATCCGCTGTCTACGAATGTGTAAACGCAGGAATTTTGAAAGTCGAAAAAAAGATAGGGTATGGTCCATTCGACGGAGATTTTGTTAGACTCTTAAACGACCACGAGGGAATAATCTGTTCAGAAAAATGAATATTAAAATATTGGAGTTAGACAAACATAGAAATGAGACGACTTTCCGTCCGTATATTTCTGCAAAAAATGAGTTTGAAAAGAGTGGAATATTCTTTGTGGATTCGGTTAAAGATGCGGATATTTTTTTTGTTGGTCAAGCATCGATACTAGATAAGAAACTTCCCCTACAAACATCTGCTGAGAAGGGGTTAAATTTTCTCAAAACTTTGGATAAACCTTTTGTTATATTTGATGGGCAAGATTCTTCTAGCCTGATTGGGACGTGGGATGTGTGTAAATGGTTTTCCGGAATAAAATGTGTAAAAAATGTCTTATTGAAAGACCGTAGAGAATATTCTGTTAGATATCCAAACGGCCGCTGGTTTTGGGGAGAATCTAACGACGGGTATTCTGTTTCAAACACATCTGAACTTGATTCGATTTTTATTCCTGGATCAACAAATTGGTTGAATACATATGGAAACAAATTCCCGCTTCAACCTATAAATAGGAATAAAAAGTATGATGTTGCTATATTAATAGGCTTGTCAAAGGATAATACCGAACATACCTCAACCGTTTCGGAATATTACAACGAATCTCGGATGAATTTGTTTAGAGTTGCAAGAGATTTAAAGTGCAAAGTAATAACCACGGAGAAGACAGGTAAGTTAAGTAGGGATAAGTATATGGAAACGTTGTGGAATAGCAAATTCTGTATATCTCCATTTGGTTTCGGTGAGGTGAATATACGGGAGATAGAGGCTTTAATGACGAGTACAGTAATAATAAAACCAAGCATAGAAAGGGTATTGACATATCCAAATATCTTCGGCAAGGATTTATCTATAACCTGTAAAGATGACTACAGTGACTTGCCTACACTTATAGAAGAACTTCTTCCTACATATTATGATTTTGCTGAAGATATGATTCGGAATCAATACGACGTTTTTCAAAAATTTTCCTCCGATGCATCGTTGGTAGATAGAACCATAAAGGATGTACTGACATGAAATACAAATATTCGATAGGCACCCATGTAATGTTTTATGAGATAGAGATGTTGAGTGATTTCGTTTCGGGTATAATAAATTTGATGGATGGTGCAGATACCAAGGAAAATGTTTACATCGATTTTGCTTTTAACGTGTCACAATTTTTTGAAAAAATAGATACTGATAAGATTACAAAAGATGGGTTGATTTCAAAATTTAACACTCAAATAGAACGGTTGAAAGGAGTCGTTTGTGACCACAATCTGTCCGTTAGAGTAATAGACAATGATAATGAATTTTACACACAAACTGATTATAGACGTGAATATAATTCAAAGTTTTGTAAGATGGTTGACTTTGTGATGTGGGGAGAAACCGACAGCTTCTTCCCAAAACAAACTTTTGTTTGTTTAGAAGGCCTAGGTGATTACACTGGAGAGGTGAACATAAACCGATTTGTTGCGTGTTTTTCTGATAGAAAGATGTGGGATTCAAGCTGGGACCCAACCGTTCATCCAAATTTCCTCGATCACAAATTCATAGAATCAGATTTTGAAAACAAAAACCAAGCAAAATCTACAATGTCAATTGGAGAAATGAATAACATAAACGAATCGGTTCAAAATTTGGAACTAATTCATATAAATTATCCAAAAATAGATGGGTCGTGTTTAGTTTTAAGTTCCGATCTAATTCGTTCCGGTATAAATATCCCTCCATGTTTCATACACAACGACGACGAGAGTTTTTCTCTCATAGCAAAACAAATGTTGGGAGATCAATATTATCAATTTATTTTCAAAAACATACTCAAGGTTCACGCCCGACGGCACCCAAAAAAGAGAATGTATGTCTTAAATGAAGATAACCCGAATGGGTTCTGTAATGAGAAAAAAGGGGATTGGTGGAGAAAATTTATACAAATGTCACAATATAATGTATCAATTCTTATAAAGAATCAGGGAAAATTTTTGACATTTGAAGATTTTAAAAACAAAATATGAATGAATTAAATATTGTAATCTGTATAGATGATGTTCATCCACAGAAAAACTGGAGGATTAAGGGAGACGTCGTAGAGTCTTATTTGGATTCATTGAACACGACTTTTGGAGCAAAGTTTAACTTGTTCATACCTTCATACTACCACTCTTTGACACCTCTTAGATTTTATAGAGATTGGGTCACATGGGCAAAGGATTTGGGTTATTTTGAACTGTGTGCTCACGGACATTTTCACAGTTGTAAGAACTCTATGCTTGGGGAACAAGAGTTTCTTGAGATAGATTATGTTGATGCGAAGGAACGTGTCTCTATGATATTCGATGAGTGGGATAAAGTCGGAGTAAAACCACAAGGGTTTAGAATGCCTGGGTGGGGGTGTTCGCAGGGTTCGGCTCAAGCAGTTGGTGAGGCTTTTAAATATGTTGCTGCCCACGAACATATAAACTATAATATCACGTTTCCAACGAAGACCTTCTATGGTTGTGACGGTATCCACGAATCTACTCCACTGACGATACAAAAAAATAAAACAGTCGTGTTTCAGTCGCATATTTTTGGTGATTGGAACAAAAACGTCTGGAATGATAAGAACTACGAAAACTTCTTTATGGTTCTTGACTATCTCAGAAACACATATACTCTCAACTTCACTACGTTTGATAAGCTGATATGAAGATAGCATTTGTGACCGAGATGGGATTCTCTGGAAAAATTCCAAGAAATCATCCCAATATGAGAGTGGAATTTGCATGGATGTGTGCATTAAAAGCTGATCATATACATTGTGCATCTACCCCCGAAGGGAACTACGATTTAATTGTAGTAATTCTTCCAAAAAAGAATTTGAACGTGTGGATAGAGAATGGGTTTGTGGAGAAGTTTAGACCCTACACCAAAAGACTCTCTATAATGCAGGAGGGGCCACATTGGTATTTTCAAGACTATGATATAACGACACAGTTTTGGTTTTATAACACGTTAGCATCAACAGATATACTATTTGTTCACAATCAGATCGATAAGAAATACTACGAGGGAATTATTGGTCATAATAACGTAGCGGTTCTTCCTTCATTGTTAATCGAGGATAATGTATCTTCATTTCAATCCTCGGAAAGATACGGAACGATGGTGGGAGGAAATTTCGTTAGCTGGTATGGTGGATTCGACTCTTACATCGTTGCATCTGAATTAAAAACCCAAATTTTCTGTCCCAGTATGGGAAGAAAACAGAGTCAAGAGGACGGTATAGATGACATAACATACCTTCCATACTTAAACTGGGATAGTTGGATGTTGAACTTATCCACAAAAAAGTATGGAATACATTTGATGCGAACACACGCTGCTGGAACGTTTGCATTAAATTGTGCATATTTTGGTATACCGTGTATAGGTTATCGAGGGTTAGATACACAGGAAATATGTCATCCAAGTTTGACAGTTGATTTGGCTGATGTGAAACGAGCGAGAGAGCTTTCCAGATCTCTTCTGGATCAAAATTTTTACAAAAAATGTTCACTGGAATCTAAATTGTTATATGATAAAAACTATAAAGAAAGTGTATTTTTATCTTACATGAACGAATTGTTTAATTCTATGAAATAAAAGAAATTTCGGATTTTTGTAGTGGGTATATATTTAGTGAAATTATGAAATATACATTTGAAGGAAAACTGTTTTTGGTTACTGGTGGAAGTGGTTTTTTAGGAAAACCTCTCGTTGAAAGATTATTGAAGTCCGGTGCAAAGGTGAGGATACTTGCGAGGGATGAGGGAAAGCTTATAGAAACCAAACAATTGTTTCCGTCGGTTGAAATTTTAACTGGGGATGTGTCTGACGAATTTGAGGTTAAACAAGCCATGTGTGGTGTTAGTGGGGTATTTCATTTAGCCGCGTCAAAACATATAGGTATAGCTGAGAAACAGGTAAGGGAGTGCATTAAATCCAACACAATTGGTTCAATGAACATTCTGATGGAGTCGTTGAATAATCCCAATTTAGAATTTATTATCGGTATAAGCACGGATAAGACTGCACAAGTTTCCGGAGTTTATGGTGCGTCCAAATTTTTGATGGAACGGTTGTTCAAACAATACGAGGAATTAAATCCTAAATGTGATTACCGAATCGTAAGATATGGAAATGTGCTGTATTCAACTGGGTCTGTCTTGTGTAAGTGGAAGGATTTGATACAAGGCGGAAAACAGATAACTATAACCGATCCAAACGCAACAAGGTTTTTTTGGACAGTGGATCAAGCCATAGATTTGATATACGATTGTCTTGAGAATGCAAAAACTTCAAAACCATATGTCCCGGCGATGAAGGGTATGAGTATGGAGAATTTACTACACGCTATGATTCAAAAATATGCCCCAACAAACACTCCCATTCCACCTTGGAACGTCATCGGATTGCAGCCCGGAGAAAACTTGCACGAAAAGATTTTGGAAAATGGACCAAATTCAAGTGAGGTCGAACAATACTCGATTGATGAAATTAAAAATTTGATATGAAATGTCTAATAATAGGCGGCAACAGATTTATAGGAAAAAAACTTGCGGCAAGATTGTCAGCTGAGGGCCACGGTGTATCTGTGTTAAATCGAAGCGGAACTGGTCCAGACGGTTGTGATGTAATAAAATCTGACCGAAATAGTTTATCTTCCGTGCACAACGACTTTGATGTGGTCGTCGACTTCTGCCTCTTCAAACCAGATCAAACTCCTCCGCTGAAATCGTTTCTAAAACCTTCGCAGAGATATATCTTCATAAGCAGTGCTGCGGCTTATTTGGATAATAACTGTCAATTTTATTGTGAGTCTATGGATATCGGAGGACGAACTGGTTTTGGAGAATATGGAAAAGAAAAAGCTCAATGTGAGAAGATTGTATCCGAAATGGGGGCCAACGAACTCATAATTCGCCCACCATATATTGTTGGAAATGACTGCCCTAGGCCAAGGTTAAGATTTTACATAGAAAAGATACTGGCGGGAGAAAAGTGTCCTGTATCCGGAGACGGAAACTCGTTATTTAGCGTTATTTGGTCGGAAGATGTAGTTAATGTTTTGCATGATATGGTTGTTTGCCCGTGGAAATATCTTCACGGTTCACCCTACAACTTATCTTCTCAAGATATATATTCGTCTAAAACTCTTGTTAGGGAGATATCGGAATTTTTAAACCGTCCGTATGAAATTATAGAAAATGCCTCTGATGTTCCGTTTTTGAATGAAAACCTCATAACCTCTCCTATAAAATTGAATTGGGAATTTAAGTCAATAAAATATAGACTTAAAGAATTTTGTGAGTATAGTCAAATACGTTATGAATAAACTTTTAAGATCAAAACCATACATACCAGAAACAGACGTTCCACATATAATGAAGGGATTGGAAGAGGTCGTCAGAACGGGTATGTTTATACAAGGGAAATACGTCTCTCAACTAGAGAAGATGTTTGCTGAGTATTGTGGGACGAAGTATGCTGTAGCAACAAATTCAGGAGCTACCGCACTGGAAGTAGCTTTGAGAGCAACTGGCGTAGAGGGAAAGAAGATTATTGTGCCGACTCAAACATTTGTTGCGTCCGTTAGTGCCATCGTCCGTTCTAATAACATTCCCGTTATTGTCGATGTGGAAGAGGATACTCAGAGTCTAAGTGCTAGGATTATTCGTGAAAATCTTTCCGGAGAAGTATTTGCAGTCATGTGGATTCATATGGCAGGATTTATTACTCCGGATTACTATAATATAAAGAAATTGTGTGATGAACATGGAATATTGTTAATTGAAGATGCATCTCATGCTGTCGGTGCTTCAATCGACGGTATCAAAGCTGGAAACTTAGGATTTGCGGGATGTTTCTCACTATTCGCTACAAAAATCATAACAAGCGGTGAAGGTGGAATAATAACGACTAACAATCACGAATTTGCAGAAACTTGTAAAATTATAAGAAATCACGGCTGTGTACGGAATACGGCTCCGTATGAAGGCATTGATTTTGGTGTAAACTGCACTTATGCATCTTCAAATTATAGAATGCCTGAATTATCGGCAGTAGTTGGTGTGAGTCAAATTCCAAGGATAGACGAGTTTGTATCGAAGAGAAATTTCCTAGCCGCAGCCTATGATTTATGTATTAATAACCCCAAGGTCACTAAACCACGAATACCGAACGGAACAATCATGACCTGGTGGCAATATATAATATCATTACCAGAGGAAACCACATTGGAGATGAGAACGGAACTTTGCACACGATTGTTAAGGGACCACGGTATATCCACAGCCAATGCCTACTGGCCGCCGTGCCATGAACAGCCGGCATTTCTCATGTATACGCGTGATCAGAAATATCCCGTCACAGACAGTTTGCTGAAAAGACACCTATCTCTTCCGCTTTATGTTGAGATGGATCTGGAGCAAGTCGAGTTCGTTTCTGATGTGATAAATAAAATTGTATGAGAATCATAAGCATTCATCAGCCGAATTATTTGCCGTGGTTGGGATTTTTCGATAAAATTTCTAAAAGTGATACGTTTGTGGTTTTCGATAACGTTCAGTTTCCGAGAGGAAAACAACATTTTGGACACAGAAATCTGATAAAGTCTCCAAATGGAGAAGGAAAGTGGTTGACTGTTCCCCTTATCGGAAAAAGCGAAATGAAAAATTTCAATGAAATTGAAATAAATTACAACGGATGGAACTCTGATCACTTGAATCTGATTAAGTCGTATTACTCTAAGGCACCTTATTTTAAAGATTATTTCCCAGAATTAGAGTCTGTGTTATCTAACAGATATACGTCGTTAGCGGAGATGAACGTATCTATAATAAAAATTATTCTTGGGTGGTTAGATATAAACTC
>Ga0214923_10008378_pt1 | contig 11025 bp, 13 predicted proteins | sample LL1510_MetaG_FD_177993 | JGI IMG/M metagenome (GOLD analysis project Ga0214923, IMG submission 177993) | Freshwater microbial communities from Lake Lanier, Atlanta, Georgia, United States - LL-1510 | ecosystem: Environmental > Aquatic > Freshwater > Lake | place: USA: Georgia | collected... | reverse complement strand
TTATAGAAGAAATAGTTTAGATACAGAAAATAGATTAATACTTAAAGCAGAGGAACAAGGATTAGATTTTGATACATTTGAAAAATTAAGAACAGGTTTATATGGACCTAGAAAACAACAAACTTTAAATTATATTAAAACAGGAAAAGTTAATGTAGAACCTGTTAAATCTGCTACTACATTTGAAGAAGTACAAAAAAGATATAGAACAGCAGCAAAAGCAGCTGATGAAATATTTCCAAATTATGATACCCCTAAAACATCAGCTAGTGAATTAGCAAATGTTATGGCAGAACAAAAATACGGAAAAGTTTTTGACGATATATCAGGAGATAAACAAACTGAACTTTATGAAGAAGCTTATAACTATATAACATCCGTTAATAGATTAGATAAAGTTTCACCACCAAATAGAATAGCTCCCCCAGGACAAGAATTTAATATATCAGATCCCAAAACTGCAGAAGCTTTTACAAATTTTGCAAAAGAAAATGATCCTGAAGGATTTAAAAAAATTCAAAAGATAGTAGATGATATTAATAATAAAAATGCTTTAGAAGAATTTGATCCTACTGGAAGAAAACCTAATGCTAAAGGCGGTCCCGCAGGCGGACTAGATTACTTAATGGGATTCTAATGAGTATCATTCAAAAATATCAAGCAGCACTTCGTCATCGTACAAACCCTCGCTACATGACAAAAGATTTTATTGTTCCGTTATACACAGGAACTGAACCTGACATTCTAGATGATAGCAACACGCAGCGAGAGTCTAGTGTCTATAAAGAATTTCCAAATGAGATGCCTATTGTAAATCCAAAGGATATTCAAAACCAACCTTATGAACAATTAGAACTTGCTGACGGAGGGAGTGTCGAGCGACAGGGATTTAGTGGAGGTACTGATTTTAAAGAATGGCTTTTAAATGAATATAAAAATAAAAACAAAATTAATAAAACTCTTCAAGAGTTAATTAAAGATTCAAACATTGATGTTAAATATGCGACTGCACATTTTCAGATTGCAAATAATAAAACGCTTAGAAAAAAATTTAATGTGGGCGAATGGAAAGTAAAACCATTACCAGAAGAAATGAAAAATATATTTAAATTAACATATCCAAATAAAAAATGGGAAGAATTATCCTATAATCAAAGAGGTAATTTTATAAATGATTTTTCAAGAAAACAAAAAATTTTAGAGTCCATTCCTAAAAATTATATTACTATAGATGAACTAGTTGAAAAAATAAATGTACCTAAAGAAACTCTTTATGAAACAAGAACCAATTTAGGAAAATTTATTAATGAAAAATTAAAACCAATGACATTTGGTAGTATTAAAGGAGGATTTAATGAAAGTGGAACAAAGGTAGGTGGAAGCGTTAAATATTTTAAGGACCCTGGACAAAGATTATTAAATAAAATTCTTGAAATGAAAGAAACAGATTTTCAAGTTGATACTTTAAATAATAAAACAATTAAAAATATAAATAATCTTTATGATAACTATTTAGATTCTTATAAACAAAGTAAACTTCCGAATTTTGAAGACATAAAAAATATGACTCCAGGAGAAGTAGGTACTGCTACAACTAGATTAGCTCAGATATTAGATGGTAAAAAATTTAGAAATGAAGGATTAGAAAATATAAGAGTTAATAAAAATATTGCTTCAAAAATGTTTGAACAATTAAACAAACATCCTTGGGGAGACCCTTATAGAAGTCATTTATACAAAATTTCTTTAGATACCATAGATCAAAAATTAGGAAATAAAAAAGGAACTTTTAATTCACTTAAAAAAGAAGCTGTTAAAATTTTAAAAGAAAATAATATTCCAATATATAATTTAAAAGATAAAAATCCAAAAGGTTTTAATATAAATGAAATAGCCGGAACTACAGGAAGTTCTAGATCTGAAGCAGCTGAATTTTCACAATTTATAGATATTATGGATGGAAATTTAAATCAAAAAAAATTAGCTAGTTTTCAATCAGTATTATCTAGGGCTAGATCAAACATAGAAACTAATCCAGATGTTTTTAATAAAGAAGCAAAAAAATTAAATACATTAGCATCTTCTCTTGAAGAAGAATACGGAGTTAAATTACCAAGAATAAGACCTGCAACAGAAGTTGGGAAATATTATACTCAAGAAAGATTAACTGAATTAAATAAATTAGGACTAGATATTGAAGCAGCTTCTAAACGCGCTGGATATACTATTCAAATGCCAAAAGGGGCATCTACTATTCAAGAGTTTATTAATAATCCTGAAATAAGAGATCAAATGATAGCTAACATAGGGTGCCCTACTTTAATAAGTAAATCATTAGGTGGAAGAGTTAATTTTTCCAATGGATCTAATTGTTATGCAAAAGGATTAGAAAAAATTCAATCAGGAGAACTTGGAAATGCAGAAAGAAGAATAGCTGGCCAGTTTTTAAAAGAAGCTGGAGTGGGAGAAGAAGTATTTCAAGGAGTATTAAAAGGAACAAAAATAGGATTAAGATTTTTGCAAGATGCTACAGTAGGGCTTGGCCCTATTTCAGCTGCAGCAAACGTTGCTATTTCAGGAGCCATTGAAGGGCCTGATCTTTTAAGAGGAGAACCTAATCCTATCTCAAAAATGATATCTTCAACAACATTTGGAATATTAGAACCAGGAGCTACTTCTATAAAAGATAAACTAATGGAATTTGGATCTCCTGAAACAATAAAGACTTTATCTTATTTAGATACCGAAGATAAATTTAATAAAAAAATAAAACAAGAGGAAAATGCTATTGAAAATGCTAAATACACTTTTGCAGAATATGGAACAGATGATAGAGATGAAATTTTAAAAAGAGAAAATAATATTTCTTTAATAAAAAAACAATTAGATGAATTTAAAGTTAATTCTGTAAAGCCAAATTATACTGCTTTAAATCAAGATTTATTAAAATTAAATAAACAAGCTTTACTAAAAGGAATTGAAGGAACTAAAAAAACACCTATTTTTGCAGAAGAAATAAAAAATAATCCAGATAAATCTTTTGTAGATATTGAAAGATATCCTAATATTTATTCAAGATTTGCAGAAGAACTTCCGAATACTAATGTTAAAGATATTTTTAAAGATTACATTAACCAAGAACAAAATTTTATAGACCAAACTCCTTACATAATGAAAGATAAAAGTCCAATTGATGTAACTGATTTATTTAAATCTTTAAATAATATTGATATTTCAGATATTGATAAAAAAAGAAATACTAATTTTGAAGTACCAAATATAACTTTACCAGATGATTCTATGATGCAGAATCAATATAATGACGGAGGAAGAGTTGGACTAGGTGATGGTAGTGGACCTAAAATAGGAAGACGAGGATTTTTAGGATTAATAGCAGGTGCTGCCGCAGCTCCAGATTTAATAAAAACTTTAAAAGGAACGGTAAAAATTGCATCTAAAATAAAATTTGAAAAAGCAGAAGGAATGTATCCTTGGTTTCCAGATCTTGTTGAAAAAATAAAAACAGTTGGAAAACCATTTGAAGAAAAAGAAATAATAATGGAAGCATCTTATAAACATGAAGCAAAAGGATATGGAGGATTGCCAAAAAGTGTGGAAAAAGTAACGCGTCATGTAGACGGAGACACAGCATTTCTTTTAAGAGAATACCCAGATGGAAGAATTGCAGTTGATATACATTCTCCAAGAAATCAAGAAGGATCAAGTACACCAGTAACACTTTATTATAGACCTAAAATGGAACTTAAATATTACAATGGTGTACAAGTAGAACCTGCTGAATTTAAAGTTCTTGAAAAAGAACCTAGATATTTTGCAAATGGACCAGATGATGTAGATATTGAAATGAGTGAAATGAGAAAAATACCAGGGAAAGATACAATATATGGTGATGTAGAAGCTGCTGAAAGATTTGCAACGGGTAATATTAAAAACAGGAAAGCTATACCCGCTAAACAATCTAGAAGAGAACAAATGGAAGATGCACCAAGCGACTTTATAGAGGAAACATCACCTTATGGACCAGAGACATTTTAAATGATTAAACCAAAAAGACTAACATTAACAGTACCTCCTAAAAGAGGACCATGCCCACAAGGCTTGAATATTGGTTATAATACTGTTACAACAATAAAATCGGAGAAAATTACAAATGGCAGAAATAGAAAAACCTATTCCAACAATAGATAGACCTTTAACTCCAGAACAAGAAACAGAACTTGTTTTGAGTGAAACTGAGGTAATGCCAACATCACCTACAGAAGTAACTGAAAATGATGATGGTAGTGTTGATATAAATTTTGATCCAACAAAAGATTTAAATACAAATGTAGCATTTAATTCAAATATTGCAGAAGTTCTTGATGAACAAGAACTTGGAGTATTAGGATCAGATCTTTCTCAAGATTATGAAGATTACAAAAGTTCAAGACAAGATTGGGAACAAGCATATGTTCAAGGTTTAGATTTATTAGGATTTAAATACGAGCAACGTACAGAACCATTTCAAGGTGCATCAGGTGCAACTCACCCCGTACTTGCAGAAGCCGTTACACAATTTCAAGCACAAGCTTATAAAGAATTGCTTCCCGCGGGCGGGCCTGTGCGAACTCAAGTTGTTGGATTAGATACACCAGAAATTCAAGATCAAGCAGATAGAGTTTCAGAATTTATGAATTATCAAATTATGGATGTCATGCAAGAGTATGAACCTGAGTTTGATCAGATGTTATTTTATTTACCTTTATCAGGATCTACATTTAAAAAAGTTTATTATGATGAAACATTAGGAAGAGCAGTATCACAATTTGTTCAAGCACAAGATTTAGTAGTACCTTATTCAGCAACATCATTAGATGATGCAGAAGCAATTATTCACGTACTTAAAATTTCTGCAAATGATTTAAGAAAACAACAAGTATCAGGATTTTATAGAGACATAGATTTAATACCTTCAGATGAGTCTACAAATGCAGATAGTATTAAAGATAAGGAAAGAAGTCTTGAAGGAGTTAATAAAGGAAATCCTGAAGAAATTTTTACATTATTAGAATGCCATGTTAATTTAGATTTAGAAGGCTTTGAAGATAAAGATGCTTCTGGTGAGCCCACAGGAATCAAACTTCCTTACATTGTTACAATTGAAGAAGGATCTAGAGAAGTTTTATCTATAAGACGTAATTATTCTGAAGCAGATCCTAAAAAACAAAAAGTACAATATTTTGTACACTATAAATTTTTACCAGGACTAGGATTTTATGGATTTGGTTTAATTCAAATGATTGGTGGATTATCACGTACTGCAACACAAGCATTAAGACAGTTATTAGACGCAGGAACATTATCTAATTTACCAGCAGGATTTAAACAAAGAGGAATTAGAATTAGAGACGATGCTCAATCTATTCAACCAGGTGAATGGAGAGACGTAGATGCTCCAGGGGGAAACCTTAAAGATGCATTTATGACTTTACCATACAAAGAACCTTCGCAAACTTTATTAGCTCTTATGGGGGTCGTGGTTCAAGCAGGTCAGCGCTTTGCTTCGATAGCGGACATGCAAGTAGGGGATGGGAATCAGCAAGCAGCAGTGGGGACGACCGTGGCTTTGCTGGAAAGAGGCTCGCGCGTGATGTCTGCAATTCATAAAAGAATATATGCATCAATGAAACAAGAATTTAAATTACTAGCAAAAGTATTCTCTACATATTTACCACCTGAATATCCATACGATGTTGTTGGTGGACAAAGAAATATTAAACAAACAGATTTTGATGATAAAGTAGATATCATTCCAGTTGCTGATCCAAATATATTTTCACAAACACAAAGAATATCTATTGCACAAACAGAATTACAACTTGCAATGTCTAATCCTCAAATACATAATATGTATGAGGTTTACAGAAATATGTATTCAGCATTAGGAGTTAAAGACATAGAAAAGATTTTAAATAAACCAGATCAACCCACACCAAAGGACCCTGCACTAGAACATATAGATGCTCTTGCAGGGAAACCGTTCCAAGCATTTCCGGGACAAGATCATAGATCACATATAACATCTCATTTAAGTTTTATGTCTACTAACATTGCAAAAAATGCACCTGTTGTTATGGCTTCATTAGAAAAAAATATTTTTGAACACATATCTTTGATGGGTCAAGAACAAGTTGAAATGGAATTTAGAGATGAAATTGCTCAAGTAGCTCAAATGAGTCAAAATCCTCAAATGCAACAGAACCCACAAATGCAAGGTCAACTACAAAACATGCAACAACAGATTGAAGCTAGAAAAGCTAAGATTATTGCTGATGCAATGGAAGAATTTATGGCAGAAGAAAATAAGATTATGTCAGTTATAGATAATGACCCTATTGCAATGCTAAGATCTAGAGAGTTAGATTTAAGAGCACAAGAAAATGATGCTAAAAAACAAGATAATCAAGAAAGAATAAATCTTGACAAGATGAAAACTATGATGAATCAATCAACAGATACTCAAAAATTGCAACAAAATGAGGATTTAGCTAAGATGAGAGCTAATACTTCAATAGAAAAAACTATTTTGGCCGCAAAGCTAAAAAACGATAGTGAAAAATATAAAAATAAGGTATAAATATGGCTATGAAAAAAAATGACGGATTATCAATGGTAGTTAAAAAAGATTTTATGGGTAAACATAAAGGTCAATTTGTTAATCACTCTGATTTTACAAACTCAGATGGTTATTTAAATGGTGGAGTTGATATTGAGATGACTAATCCAACAGAAACACAAGAACAATATATTCAAGGTCAAGAAAAAGTACTTCCAGAAAAAAAACGTAAAGCTAAGTGGTATTAAATCATGTTTCCTATGCTAGGTGCAATTGCTCCATTAGCTAAAATTCTATTTAGCACTATTGAAAAAGCAGTTCCTGACAAAGATCTTCAAGAAAAATTAAAAGCACAACTTAATCAACAATTATTACAATCTAGTACAGAAGAATTAAAAGCGGCAGCATCTATAGTGGAAGCTGAAGCCAAAGCAGGTTGGTTTACAGCAAGTTGGAGACCCCTTTTAATGTACGTATTAATCTTTATTTTGGTATGGAATTATATTCTTGGACCTGTTATAAGATTAATGATAGGAACGGTTATTACATTTGAATTACCAGGCGATGTTTGGACATTGTTACAAATAGGTCTTGGTGGTTATGTGTGTGGTCGTTCAGCAGAATCCGTTGCTAGAACAATGGCAAACAAAACAATAACAAAGGAATAAAAATGAGAAATGATTTTAAAATAAGACCAAGACCAGCATTCAAAGGCGGCGGAATAGCTGAAAGAGGATTAGGTGCAGCATTTAAAGGTGGCGGAATAGCTCAGAGAGGAATGGGAGCTGAATTTGCTAAAGGTGGTAAAGCTAAAAAAGGTGGTTTTCCAGATTTAACTGGTGATGGTAAAGTAACTTTTAAAGATGTTTTAAAAGGTAGAGGTGTTATTAAGAAAAAAGGTGGCATGATTAAAAAAGGTAAAAAATAATGGGAGCAAGTCTTTCAAAAGGATTAAGCATAATTAGAGGTGTGCAACCTAAAAGTACTAGATCGACTAAAATGAAAGCTGAAATTTCTAAAAATGTAGGTCGAATTAATAAAAAAGATTTTGAAAGTGAAGCATTAGCAGAAGAACTTTTAGCACTAGAAGAAAAAGGCGGAGATCCAGAAGCCATTAAAAAAGCAAAAAAAGAACTTGAAGATATTAGAGCTAGTAAAAAAAAATATCCAAAAGAAGTAGGTGAAATAAATACAGGAGAAGAATTTGTAAAAGAAACAGAATATAAAAAAGGCGGAAGAGTTAAAAAAAACAAAGGTGGTCTTATTAGAGGGATACCTAAACTTGCAAAGAGAGGTTATTAATGGCTGGACTAGGTATTGCTAAAAGAGGATTTGGATTAGCTAGAGTTGGAATGGCTAAAGGTGGTTCTTTATTTAAAGGAGGAGAAACTTATGGTGAAGAATTAGGAGAAGCTAAAGCAGTTGCTTCTAAAAAAATTTCACCTAAACAATTTGTCAAAGGCGAAAAATCTGAAGGAGAAAAAACAGGAGAAAAAAATACTTCTAATATTGCTAAAAAAATAGCATCTGGAAAAATGTCTCCAAAACAATATGCTACAATGGAAACTTCTGAAAAAATGGCAAAAGGTGGTCAAACTAAAGTTGGTAAAGTTATGAGAGAGTTTGGACAAGGTAAATTACATTCTGGAAGTAAAAAAGGTCCAGTTGTAAAATCTAGAAAACAAGCAATTGCTATTGCACTTTCTGAAGCAGGTAAATCTAAAATGGCAAAAGGTGGTAGACCAGGATTATGGGCAAATATAAATGCAAGAAAAAAAGCAGGAACAAGTCGTCCTAAATCTAAATCTACTATATCACCTAAAGCATATGCTAATATGAAAGCCGGGTTTCCTAAAAAGAAAAAATAATGGGTGATATATCTTTAAGAGGTAGAGGCATTGTTAGAAAAAAATTTGGAAAAGGTTCATTATCTAGAAGAGGATTTTTAGGAATAGTGGCAGGAGCTGCTGCAGCACCTGATTTAATAAAAGCATTAAAAAGTGAAAAAAAAATAGCTAAAATTACAGAAAATATTCCAACACAAGGTAGTGGATTAACACGAAGTGAATTAATTAAAAAAGTAAATAATAAAACTGCAACCCCTCAAGAAAGGGAAGAATTGCTTATGATGCACGAAATGGATACATTACCATAATGGCTGGACTTGGTATTCATACAAGAGGTTGTGGTAAAGCTAGAATATTAAAAGCTGAAGGTGGCTCAACAGCCGTTTGGCAACGTAAAGAAGGTAAAAATCCATCAGGTGGTTTAAATAGAAAAGGTATTGCATCTTATAGAGCCGCAAATCCAGGATCTAAATTATCAATGGCAGTAACAACAAAACCCAGTAAGTTGAAAAAGGGTTCAAAATCTGCTAATAGAAGGAAGTCTTTTTGTGCCAGAATGTCTGGTATGAAAAGTAAATTAACCTCTGCAAAAACTGCAAGAGACCCAAACTCAAGGATTAATAAATCACTTAGAAAGTGGAATTGTTAATATAACAACGAAAGGAAAGACATGGACGCAGTAACATTTATAAGTAAACTACAGAAATTTATCAGAGATTCTTACCAAAACATTGGTGACGCTATGATATCTGGAACAGTTGACAGCATGGAGAAATACAAGTATATGCAAGGACAGGCAAATGCCTATCAAACAGTAATTCAGGAAATCTCTAACCTGCTAAACAAGAAGGAGCAAAGTGATGAAAAAGGAAACGTTATCGACCTCGGAAAAGGAAATACCAAAGATAAACCTAGGTCTTGAAGAAAAATATAAAGAAGAAGCTAAGACAGCTGAACCTACCAAAGAACCATTAAATCCAGAAAATATAAAACCTGTAATTGATGAGTTGCCAACACCTAGTGGTTGGAGAATTTTAGTATTACCATTTACACCAAAAGAAAAAACATCTGGTGGAATTATTATTGCACAAGAATCTTTAGACAGATTACGAATCGCAACAAATTGCGGTTACGTTTTAAAAATTGGACCGTTAGCTTATTACGATAAAGAAAAATATCCAACAGGCTCATGGTGCAAGGAAGGCGATTGGGTTATTTTCGCGCGCTACGCGGGATCACGACTACCGATCGAAGGCGGTGAAGTTCGTATATTAAACGATGATGAAGTATTAGGAACAATTCCTGATCCTGAATCTGTACTTCACTATATATAAACCATAGGAGAAAACTATGCCAGAAGACAAAAACGCAAAGACAGTTGATATAGATACTTCAGGTCCTGAAGTGGACGTAGAATTAAATGATGATTCTGTTCCAGTTCAAGAATTTGAAGTAAAAGAAGAAACTGTTAAAGAAGTAAAAGAAAAACCTATCTCGCCGCAAGAAACTAAAAGCGAGAAGCAAGAAGCGAGCAACGAGGATACAGAAACAAAGAAAGACGAATTACAAGATTACAGTGAAGGTGTGCAAAGAAGAATTGCTAAATTAACTAAAAAAATGAGAGAAGCAGAACGTCAAAGAGAAGACGCTCTAACTTATGCTCAAGCTGTTAAAGCTGAAAAAGAGCTTTTAACAAAAAGATTTAGTTCGTTAGAAACAACATCTTTACAAGATAAAGAAGCTAAAATTAAATCAGCATTAGAAGCAGCAAAAGGCAAATTAGGTTTAGCCAGAGAAGCTGGAGATATCGCGATTGAAGTTGAAGCTCAAAAGGAAATAGCTAAACTTGGTTATGAAGAAGCAAGACTTGACGAGATGAAAAGTATTGCAGTTAGAGAACCTGCTAGGCAAACAACGATTGCTGAAACAGTTGTTCCAAGACAAAGTTATACTCAAACAACTACAGGAAGCCCAAGAGCAGAATCATGGGGTGCTAAAAATAAGTGGTTTGGCACTGATAAACCTATGACTTATACGGCTTTTGACATACATAAAACCCTTGTAGATGATGAAGGCTATGATACGGAAAGTGACGAATATTATGCGGAAATTGATAAAAGAATAAGACTTGAGTTTCCCCATAAATTTGATAAGAATGCAACAACGGAAACGACTAGACCGACACAAGTAGTAGCTTCAGCGAAGCGAAGTGTAAAACCTGGTCGCAAAACTGTGAGACTCACACCTTCTCAAGTTGCTATCGCTAAAAAATTAGGAGTGCCATTGGAAGAATATGCGAAACAATTAAATATCACGAAGGAGGTATAGGCATATGACAAACGAAAAAATTAAGACCCCACGTGCGAGCCAAACTAGGACTGCTGAAAAGAGACCTACAACTTGGACTCCACCATCAAGTTTAGATGCACCGCGCCCAAAAGACGGTTTTATACACCGTTGGATTAGACTCGAAGTTTTAGGTCAGGATGACACTAAAAACGTTTCGAATAAATTAAGAACCGGATGGGAGTTAGTGAGAGCTGACGAATATCCAGGTGAAAA
>Ga0214923_10008377_pt1 | contig 11026 bp, 5 predicted proteins | sample LL1510_MetaG_FD_177993 | JGI IMG/M metagenome (GOLD analysis project Ga0214923, IMG submission 177993) | Freshwater microbial communities from Lake Lanier, Atlanta, Georgia, United States - LL-1510 | ecosystem: Environmental > Aquatic > Freshwater > Lake | place: USA: Georgia | collected 2015-10-15 | reverse complement strand
ACTAAATCTAAATCCATTCGTAGCTTTGTTAATAATACTAACAATTGGTGCGGCTTGCGTGTCTGCGCCAAAATATTTTTTGGTTTGAGGGATACTCACACATCCATTTTTGCTTTTGGCCCAGACATTTACAATGTTATTTCCTTTTTTGAAATTGAATTTAATCAATGAGTCTTTTGAAAAAGGTCCTGATTTAGAAACAACCGAAAATGAATCGCTAAAGCCATTGGTATTTTTTGCTGTTATGTTTAGTTTTTGGTTAAAACAATTTGTGTCGTTTGATAAATCAAAAGAAGCAGATAAAACTGGTTTGGTATTAACAGTAACCAATGTTGGCGTTGAAGAAACGGTACAACCATTTGAAAATTTAGCGGTTACATAATAAGACCCTGCTTTTTTAACATACATCGAGGTTGTCTTTAATCCAGTCGGACTCCATTGATATGTATGACCGGTACTTTGTTTTACTGAAAAGAGCATTGAATCTCCTGTACAAATTGATGCGTTGGCTGTAGATGGAGTAACCACCGGATTAGTTGCACCTTGAATAACGTTGAATTTTAACGTATCGGGCTGAGATTTGCCTTTGGAATTGGTTGATTCTAAGATTGCTATTTTCGCTCCTGTGGTTGAATATGTAACCGTCGGATTTTGCGAGGTAGAACTGGTAATTGAACCACCCGGAAATTTCCAAGAGTATCCGGTTGCATTGTTTGTTGAGGTTCCGCTAAAAGTTAATGACTTAGATGAACAATAAAGTGTATCTGAAATGGCTGCTTTTGCCTTAGGCAATAATGTTGAGGGTGAGACTACAAACTTTTTGGTATATATATAATCACCAGCATCATTCCCATTGTTATTGGTAACATTCAAAACGAGATGCATTTTGATATCTCCCATATTGGAAGACGGAGCCTTCCATTCAAATACCCATGAAACAGAATCCGTTGCAACTTTATTTGTACCGGTTGATGTATGTTCTATGTAGCCGCGTGTGGTTGAACCAATTACTTGTGTGAATGCTGAAGTTCTTGAGTCTTTGCTTGTAAATGTACCAGCGGGAGTTGGGTAACTTGCATTTTGATCTTGCAAAGCAGTTAATTGAAATCCAAAAACAGATTTTCCCGTTTCTTTATAAGTAATTGTTATTTTGTATGTAGAGTCAGGAATATAGCCACCACCGGTAAAATTTCCTTTAAGACTAATTTTATCGTGATTGGTGCCAGATGTTTGGACTGAATAAGTTGAATGACAAGAGGTACAAGTACTTTCTGATGGTGCTCCACTATAGGCAGATGACAAACCATTTGACTTACTTTTTATGGTTACCACCGAAAGGGCCAATAAAGAGACTGTAAAAATGCCAATTTTCAGGATTTTCGAATTCATATCTTTCAAAATAAATGAAATAAATTCATAATTGATATTGTTTAAACGATGATGATTTTAAAATTCCAAATAATGACAATTCTTTAACATAAATAAGCTCAGAAATTAATTTTAATATCCTCATAATTGAATTTCATAGAATGATTATAAACAATCGTCCAACAAGTTTTTGAGATATTTGAATTTATGTCTACTTTTGAAATTATGAAAAAACTGCTATTATTAGCTTCATTAACAGTTTTGAGCGTTTGTTCTGTATTTGGACAAGCTACTTTGATTGAAAAAGTAGAAGCTCAAAAGGGGTCTTTGAAAATCCCTTATGAGAAATATGTTCTTCCAAATGGATTAACTATTATTGTTTCAGAAGATCATTCTGATCCAGTTGCACATTTAAATGTATCTTACCATGTTGGTTCGGCTAGAGAAACTCCAGGTAAGTCAGGTTTTGCACATTTCTTTGAACATATGCTGTTCCAAGGTTCAAAGCATATTGCCGATGAAGAACATTTCAAAATCATTAAGCAATATGGGGGAGATGTTAACGGAAATACTACCCGTGACAGAACAGTTTACATAGAAACGTTCCCGTCTAATTTCACTGAAACGGCATTGTGGATGGAAGCAGACAGAATGGGTTGTTTCCTAGAAGCATTTACTCAAAAGAAATTTGAAATTCAGCGCGAAACCGTAAAAAATGAAAAAGGTGAGCGATTTGATGGTCCTTATGGTTTCCTTATGGAAGTAAAAGACCAAGAATTATATCCTTCAGATCACCCATACAGTTGGTCAACCATTGGATTTGTTGACGATTTGAATCGTGCAGATAGCAATGATTTGAAAAACTTCTTTTTACGTTGGTATGGTCCAAACAATGCTTGTGTTATTGTTAGTGGTGATGTCAATACTTCTGATGTTGTAAAATGGTGTGAGAAATACTTTGGTGCCATCAAAAGAGGCAAAGAAGTTACCAAGAAGAGAGTGAAACCTGTTCTTTTTACTGAGCATAAATTAAAAAGCTACCCTGATCCAAATGCATCATTGCCTTTGATGTATATAAGTTATCCAGGTGCCCCAGTTTATCATGAAGACGAGCCAGGTCTTGATATGTTGTCTTATTTAATGGCAGGTACAAAAAGTTCTGTATTCTACAAGAAATTTACAGATGGAGAATGGGCTTTGCAGGCTGCTGCTGAAAACAACCCAATGAGTGCAATCAATCATGAATTAGCAGGTGAATTTGCGTTTACATTGGTTGGTTATCCTTGGTCTGATATGTTTAAATTAAGAGAAATGATGTTTGCAACTATTGATTCTTTTGAATTTAAAAACTTTTCAGATGAAGATTTATCTCGTGCAAAATCAAATTTCTTATCAAGATTCTCATTTGGACTTGAATCAAATTCATTAAAAGCAAGTTATTTGAGTAACTTTTGGTATCTAGGAGTTAAAGGTGCAGATGGCAAAATGGCTAATTTGGACGAGGAAGCCAAAAGATATCAAAATGTAACGCGTGAAGACATCATGCGTGTTTATCGTAAGTATTTAAAAGGCAAATTCTCTTCTACCATTGAAATCACACCTGCGCCAACTCCAGAAGGAGAGAAGCCAGTGAAATACACAAGTTTTAATCCTAATGCAAATTATAAAAATGAAGCTTTAGATATTGAATATCAAAATTTAAAGTACCAACCAGTAGTTGACAATTTTGATCGTGCAGTGCGCCCTACACCATCAGCGGTTAAACCAGTTTCTGTTCCTAAAACTTTCAAAAACAAATTCAACAACGGTTTAGAACTTTGGGGCTCAAACTTTGATGAAACACCAAGAGTTGTTGCGCAAATTGTAATGAAAGGTGGAGAGTTGTTTGAAAATGGCAAAGATGTATTGCCTGGTACTTCAGAAATGTTGGCAACAAGTTTGTCAAATGGCACTAAAAACAAAACGCCTGAACAATTAGAAAATGCGTTAGAAAAATTGGGTGCAAATATCTCTTTTAATCCAGGCGCTACATCATTCGTTGTAAATATTGGATGCGAAAAAGACAAATTAGATGCAACATTGGCTTTGGTAAAAGAAATGATGTTTGAACCACGTTGGGATAAAAAAGAATTTGACAAAGACAAAAAACGTATCATTGAAGGTGCAAAAAGTCAATTATCAAGCCGCGGTGTTGGTATGTCTAACGCTTGGAGAAGATTGGTAAACGGTGAGAAAAGTCCTTTAGGACGTTATGTTGGTTCAGAGGCTTACATGAAAGTTGGCATGTCTGATATTCAAAATTATTACAATAAATATTTCACTCCAGATAACGCTAAGTTGATTGTTGTTGGTCCAATTACAAATGATGAGATGAATGCTAAATTTTCATTCTTGATGGATTGGAAAGCAGGAAATGTTGTTGTGCCTAAGCCTGATGTAGCTCAGAAATTTGAAACATCTCAGTTATTTGGTGTAAACTATTACGATGCTGAACAAAGTGATATTATTTTAGGATTTAGAAGTTTGCCATACGATGCTACTGGTGAATACTACAAAAACACCATCATGAATTTTGCATTGGCTGGAAACTTCAATAGTCGTATGAACTTGAAGATTCGTGAAGAAAAAGCATGGACATATGGAATTAGAGGTGGATTTAGCGCATCGTATGATGATATGCCTGGTATGTATCAAATTTCTGCTGGCATTAAAGCGAGAGCTACTGATAGTGCAATTCATGAGATTTTGTGGGAAGTAGAAAAATTCAAAGAAAAAGGGTTAACCCAAGAAGAATTCAATTTCACTAAGTCAGCTTTATTGGCTAGCGAAGCATTGGAATATGAATCTTTGGGTCAGAAAGTTGGATTTATTTCTTTAATGGCTAACAGAAACTTACCTACAGATTATGCAGAAAAACAATTGGAAATTCTACAAAATATAAATCTTGCAGAGCTAAATGCATTGGCTCAAAAGAATTTGAATACCGATCAAATGGTTTTGGTTATTTCTGGCGATGTTATTCAAATGAAAGCAAAACTTGAAAAATTAGGTTTCGGTAAAATGCAACTTTTGAACAGAGATGGTACTGGTAAAGTAAACTACATGAAAGCGGGTTCAACCAGTCATAAAAAGAATTACAACTAACCTTTAAGGTAACGTAAGTGTAAGAGAAGGGTCAAACAATGTTTGGCCCTTTTTTATTGAAAAAATGTATAAAAAATGTGGGCAATATAGTCGATGAATCCATATATAATTAAAGGTTTATCACTAAATTGCAGTACTTATGTTTTCACATGGAAGAGAATAACAATAACCTAGAAGAAATTAACGAAAGAATCATCCCAATAAACATTGAAGATGAAATGAAAACGGCATACATCGATTATTCGATGTCTGTTATTGTTTCGCGTGCACTCCCCGATGTCAGAGACGGTTTAAAACCTGTACACAGAAGGGTATTATATGGAATGGTCGACTTAGGTTTGGCATCAAATAGACCTTATAAAAAATCTGCCAGAATTGTAGGAGAAGTGTTGGGTAAATACCATCCACATGGCGATAGCAGTGTTTACGACACAATGGTGCGGATGGCTCAAGATTGGAGTTTACGTTATCCTTTTGTAGATGGTCAAGGTAATTTTGGTTCTATAGACGGTGATCCACCGGCCGCAATGCGTTATACAGAAGCAAGAATGAGAAAAATTGCTGAAGAAATGATGACAGATATCGATAAAGATACTGTTAACTTCAGACCCAATTTTGATGAAAGCCTACAAGAACCTACTGTGTTGCCTGCAAAAGTTCCAAATTTATTAATCAACGGAGCGAGTGGTATTGCTGTAGGTATGGCAACCAATATGGCCCCTCATAATTTAACGGAAGTTTGCGAAGGTGTGATCAAATACATCGACAATAACGAAGTTACCATTGAGGAATTGATGGAAGTTGTAAAAGGCCCAGATTTTCCTACAGGTGCTGTGATTTATGGTGTTGAAGGAATTCGTGATGCTTTCGAAACTGGTCGTGGACGTATTGTAATGCGTGGTAAAGCCGAATTTGAGCAATCAAATACAGGAAAAGAAATGATCGTAATTACTGAAGTTCCTTATCAAGTTACTCCTTCACAAATTATTGTGAAAACAGTTGACTTAATCAATGAGAAAATTATTGATGGTATATCTGCTGTTCGCGATGAATCAGGTAGACAAGGGATGCGTATCGTATTTGATTTAAAACGCGATGCAATTCCTAACATCATTTTAAATCAATTATACAAATTCACTCCATTACAAAGTAGTTTTTCAGTAAATAATATAGCATTGGTTGCGGGTAAACCAGAAATGTTAAATCTAAAAGACATGATTAAGCATTTCGTGAACCACAGACATGAAATAATTTTACGTAGAACGAAATATTTGTTGGAGGAAGCTAGAAAGCGCATTCATATTTTGGAGGGACTTATTATTGCATTAGATAATTTAGATGCAGTAATTAAATTAATTCGACAAAGTAAAACCCCAGATGAAGCGAGAGAAGGTTTGATGTCGAACTTTGGATTGAGCGAAATTCAATCTAAAGCTATATTGGATATGCGTTTACAACGATTAACAGGATTGGAAATTGATAAAATCCGTGATGAGTACAATGCAATATTGAAAGAAATCCAATACTATGAAAATATTTTGGCTGATGAAACTTTGAGAATGCAAATCATCAAAGATGAAACCAATGAAATGGTTCAAAAATATGGTGACAAACGCAAAACAAGAATTGAGTTTAATGCTGAAGAAATTAATATTGAAGATTTAATTCCAAATGAAGAAGTCGTAATTACTATTTCTCATAAGGGTTATATCAAACGTACGGCGCTTTCTGAATACAAAGAACAAAATAGAGGCGGTAAAGGATTAAGAGGTGTTGCACACAGAGATGAAGATTTCGTTGAACATTTGTTCATTGCTTCTACACATAATTATTTACTATTATTTACTGAGCAAGGTCGTTGTTTTTGGTTAAAAGTTTACGAAATTCCTGAAGGTCAAAAAGCAACCAAAGGACGTCCAATTCAAAACCTAATCAGTATCCCTCAAGAAGATAAAATTAAAGCATATTTAAATGTAAATAACTTGAAAGATCCTGAATACCTAAATAGTAAATCTATTATTATGGTAACGAAGAAAGGAACTGTAAAGAAAACTACATTAGAAGCATATAGCCGCCCAAGAACGAATGGGATTAATGCAATTACAGTTAGGGAAGGAGATGAGTTGTTACAAGCTAATCTTACCGATGGTGATAGCGAAGTAATCATTGCGAAGAAAAAAGGAAAAGCAATTCGTTTTCCTGAAGCTAAAGTTAGGCCAATGGGTAGAACTGCTTCTGGTGTAAGAGGTGTTACCCTTGAAGATGATGAAGATGAAGTAATTGGAATGGTTTGTGTAAATCCTGCCAAAGAAAATACTACAATTTTAGTGGTAAGTGAGAAAGGTTATGGCAAACGTACCGACCTGGAAGATTATAGAATTACTGGTAGAGGTGGTAAAGGTGTAAAAACCATATCAGTTACTGAAAAAACTGGCCATTTAGTAGGATTAATGAGCGTGACCGATGAAGATGGTTTGATGATTATTTGCAAAAGCGGTATGACTATTCGTATGGCTGTTGACAAATTAAGAATTATTGGACGTGCTGCGCAAGGAGTTAAATTGATCAATATAAAAGACAAAGATGCAATTGCGAGTATAGCAAAAACGCCGAAAGAAGAGGAGGAAGAAGAAGAAAACCTAGAATTCATTGGCGATGGCACGATTGTTGAAGGTGGAGATTCAGAAGTAAACGATACAGAAATAGATAATACTTCTGTCGACGATATAGAAGAAACTGATGATCATGATGAAAACACAGAAAACACAGAAACCGATGAATAAAATCAACTTAAAAACACTGGTATTGGCTTTGCCATTAATGTTCATTTATGCTTGCGGAGCGCAAAACAAAGCAATTAGCACTGCCGAATTTAGCTTAGAAAGTGGTCAAATCGATGAGCTCTTAGTAGCTAAAGAAGAAATTGACAACGCATCTAAACATGAAAAAACCAAGAATTCTGCGAGAATGTGGTTTATTCGAGGTAAAGTTTATTCGCGTATCTACGACAAAAGAAAAGTACAACTAATTGAACCTGTATCGTATCTTTCTGGTATTGTTGCTGGTAGATCTTATTTAGAATTCTATAACAGTACAGATCCTAAAAAAAGAGAGTCTATTGAAGAAGCAAATAGTGAATTGAAATTTGGTTATATATCAACCTTTTATGAGTCTCAAACCTTTGGTGAAAAATACTCAAAAGCCACAGATGCCAAATTGAAATCGAAATTGGCGGATACTTTGGTAGAATATTATCAAATAATGTTAAGTCTATATGATAAACTGGATACGGGAATGGTTAACGATTTCAAACGTTCCCAAGTAGAAAGAAAGTTCTTCATTGAGCGACTGGCTATGTTTTCATTGGGGAATTCAGATGAAGCATTAAGGATGAGAATTTTAACTGATTTGTCCAAAAATGAAAAACCAATTGCCGCTGTAGTTGAAAGTTTATCTCATATGTATCTTGAAAAACACGATACTTTGGGAGCGAAAGCGATAATTAAAGAAGCGTTGGCTAAAGCAAATGGCGACAATGATATTTTCCAAGTATTGGTTAATTATTATATTTCTATACACAAGGAAACAGAATTATTTTCAGATATCAATGATCAAATAAAACTAAATCCTACAACCAAAAGCTATTGGATTCGTGGTTATTTGAATGAACAACAAAGCAAATACAATGAAGCAATTGCAGATTATTATGATTCTAGAAAATTAGATGAATTTAACTATGATGCAAATTGGAATTTAGGTGTTGCATTGTATAAATATAAGGTAAGAGAATTGCGCGAAGAACAAGGTAAAGTAACTCCAGAGGTAAAAAAACAATTGGAGTCTAAAATCCAAGCTATTTTCACAGAAGCGAAAGGTTATTTGGAATTTGCTGCCGAGAATACCAATTATTCAGTTCAAGAATTGAAAGATATTGCCAAAGCGATCAAAAATGTATGTATCGAAGTTAGCGATAAAACATGCACAAACGCACAACGTGATAGAATTCGTTTGCTCGATGGTATATCAATCGGTGTTGGAACTAAATTCAAATATGTTGTTTCTGGAACTGCAAGTAGTTTTGATATTTCGTATACAAATAAAATGAATACAGTTTCTGTATTGACTGATGTTAAAGGGAATTGGGAAAAAGAATTTGATTATATCGACAAGTCAGACATGCTTTCAGTTGGTGCTCGTAACAATGGAAAATCAGGTACTGTTAAAGTTCAGATCTTTGTTGATGGTGTGATGGTAAAAGAAATGGAAGCAGAAGGAGCTGGCAAACAAGTTGCCGTTCAAATCTAATATATCTTAGATAGTAATTATCACAAATAAAGAATAAGGATTGTAGTAGTACAATCCTTATTCTTTTACAATACTATTTAACATAATGTAAATTATAAAACAAATAAGATTAAATCCTTATCTAGATAATATAACCTTCATTTACTGTTTATTTCTGATAACTTTCTTGCGTTGTCCATTCTTATATAAAAAGATGTAAGGGATATCGTCTTCAATTTTCTCTACAGGTCTTCCCAACATATCAAAAGTCCCAAATAATTTTGTTTTCGGCATACGGATATCTTCAAAACCAAGCATACAATCTATCGTAATTTTAGAAAATGCAACTGTGTCGGAATTGCAATTAAATACTCGATTAATTAAAAGATACCTGCCATTTCTTGGATATTGATAAATCAAATCCCTCCCTTCATGATATTTTAATTTGTCTTCTAGCGGAAAATTATATAACCCAGCTAATTCAAATGCAGACATCGTATCCCATTGACCTTTAGTTAATGTATCAAAAAAAGGACCATTCCAAAAAGTATAAGAATATCTATATTGACAGTTAGTATCATTTGACAATAACTTACACATTTCATACTTGTAATTACCACATGATTGTTTATTTTCCGAAAAACAATATTCACTATAGTTTTGCAATTTAAGGGAATATGGCAAAGTCGTGTCACAGTTTTGACAATTATCCCATGATTTACAAGATACTGTGAATTGGTGTCGCCCGTAAAGAGTATAATTACTCCAATTACATTTTCCATAACTGAAGCTTACTGACATCATCAACAAAACACCGAATACTAGTTTTTTCATTTTCTATTTTGCTTTTTTTACAATAATAATTCAATAATAATTTATTAAATCTCATTGTTTCTTAATTAACAATCAGTTTATCCAATTGTATATACGAATCATTGGTTCTAATCATAATTAAATACTGCCCAGAAGTTAACTTGCTAATATTTAATCTGTATGAATTGTTTATTTCAATAGATTCTTTTATTATAACTTGACCAATTGTATTCACTATTTCCAACTGCCCGTTAACTTTGGAATCAAAATTTACAAAGTCTTTTGACGGATTTGGATAGATACGGCTGCCATATTTTAAAGGATTGTTTTTAATTCCAACAGACATCAACACCAATCTGTTTGTAGAGTCACTTACACATGTACCATTTTTATAAATTGCCCTATAACCACCTTTTTTAGACGCATGAATGAAGTTGTTATTTCCTGTTCCAATCTTAACGCCATTTAAATACCAGTCAATTTGTCCTCCAACTGGTTTATTTAAAACAAACAATGTGTCGTTACTACAATAAATAACAATGTTTCGGTAAGTTAATTTTACAGTTACTATGTTACTCATTGCTGTTTTCGGAAATGCACATTTATAAGTTGATGTAGCCGATATCTTATAGGCCACACTGTCTTTTTGATTTGGCAGTACCTTCATAAAACTATTTGTATCTGCTGTTCCAAATACCCCATTTCTGTACCATTTATATTTAATTTTCAAACTATTCATCACGCTATCTCCATAAGAAGAAGTTAATTTCAATGTATCATCTTTACAAATGTTGAGTTTGTCAGCAAATGCATTCATTTTCATTGCAATTGTGTCAACCACGGTAACACTCTTAGTTCTGCTATTTAAACCAGAATTATTTGAAACAGAAAGTGTGATGAAATATCTACCACCTTTGGTTAATTTTATTTTAGGACTTTTAGAAGTACTATCACCTGTAGTGAATTTTAAATCTGTGTTCGGATTAATAGTCCATTTCCAATTCAATGGATTATTCATTGAAGAATCAATTAAATTCACAACTTGATTTGAACAAGGCAATGTATCTGAAATGCCAAACTTTGCAATAGGATCCTTAATAGACCATGCATTTGAAGTATAAACCCCTCTCCCATGTGTTATGGCCATTAAAAGCTGATCTGATGATCTATATTTAAGTTGTAAGGTTTTGACAGCTGACATTCCTAGATTATATGCAGTCCAAGTTGGACTACTGGCGTATATATTATCTGTGCCATATACACCAAGCTCCGTTGCTACTAGTGCCTCTCATAATTTTGAGGGATTTAAAACAATTGACCAAACAGGTACATCTGGCAAATCACCATCTTTTGCTGTCCAATTTGTACCACCATCCGTTGATATATAAATGTTGTTGATTCCATAATTAGAAACAGT
>Ga0214923_10008374_pt1 | contig 11028 bp, 9 predicted proteins | sample LL1510_MetaG_FD_177993 | JGI IMG/M metagenome (GOLD analysis project Ga0214923, IMG submission 177993) | Freshwater microbial communities from Lake Lanier, Atlanta, Georgia, United States - LL-1510 | ecosystem: Environmental > Aquatic > Freshwater > Lake | place: USA: Georgia | collected 2015-10-15 | reverse complement strand
TTTTACTTCCACAGAAATTACTGCGTTCTTATTTGTTGTACTGGCAGAGACAGCGGTAATCACCATTGTTGTGGTCTCGCCTTGTGGCATCTCATCTGCGAGATCTGGAATCCAGGTACCAGTCAGAAGTGATGTGAATTTTTCTGAGTCTCCAGCAAATACGTTTAGATCCAGCCGCGTTCCGGGAACTCCATATTTCGGTGCAATTCCACACGATGTGTACTGCCATACGGTCCAGTTTGCTGAACATTGCGAAGTTGTCCATGAGTGAACGAAACAACCCCCAGGTTTCACATTAGGTTTTGCACCTTCTTTGGCAGGATCAATTGCATATTGCGCAATCCACAATGGATAAGCGCTCAACTCCTTATCGCGGATCAACGAGTTCTCGAGAAAGTGGGGGGATGAGTAAATGAGGGGTGTCCGTCCGGTCTTCTCTTTTACTGCTTGCAAAAAGGTTTTTGCCCACAATGTGGCGGCGCTTCGAGTTGCCCTCATTTTACATACCTTCGTAGAACTTAAACGAACGCAATTGTTTTCAAGATCAAGAGCAATCGGAAGGTCTTGTTCATTAAAACCGCCTATCGATGCGATTCTCCATAACACTTTCTGTGCTTGCACTTTTGCATCTCGCGTAATTGCAGAAGGCGTTCTGACATTAGGAAGAATCGCGTAATGGTAGAAGCCTGTATAGATACCAGCAGCCTGCGCAGCTGCGCGATCTGATTTGAGATATTTCACTGAGAGTTGGTCTGCATCATCGCGCGTATCAGAAGCCTTAATCATGACAAATGCAAGGCCCGCATCATGCATCTTTTGAAAATCTATCGCCTTGTCATCAGGATGTTGCCATCGGCTGATATCGGCACCATGTATGCGTCCGCCTGGACCAACGAGATTGAGATGAGTTGCCTGTGCAGGAGTAATGGATTGAAGTGAAAAAGAGAGTACAACCATTGACGAGAGAATTGCTACGATGCGTCTCATTTTTCAATAACCACTACTGAGAAACCAAAAACATCAAAGATTGCACTCTGAAGAAGCGATCGATGTCGAAGCCGCGCCTCTTGATAGTCATGTCCTGTAGCCAACTTATTGCTATCTCTGAAATCAAGCGTGAGCCGGCCATTTTCATATGAGTCGAGTCGTGCATCGAAGTAAGCGATCCACACAACGCGATCCCGACTTTCGACTAGGTCGAGAACTTCATTCCACCGTGCACGTAAATCTGCAAGGGTAAGTTCTGCGGGCATGCGGTGACTTTACCGCACAGGGCTTAATGTCTTGGTGCGCCGAGCCACTTAAAGTATTCGCCGGCAAGAATTACGCGAAGATTACGACTTCGATCTGGTGAAATCGAAAGATGTTGTGCAATACGCGCCACAATCTGTTCGACTGACTTTTCTGATACATATCTCACTCTTGCGATTTCTGAGTTGCTTAGCCCTTGTGCAACTAGTCGAAGCGTTTCAATCTGAATATCGGTGAGATTGCTCAAGATACTGATAAATGAATTTTCGTGTATATCTGCATGGATCGTAATCCACTTCATATCCGAACCATCGTTAGCAGATTCCACGCTTTCAGTAAGCGCGAAAGTGATGATTGATAAATCAGAGACTGAACGCTTAAGAATAATTTTGCTTCCGTGCGGAATATTTTTCTCTAATAGTCCAAAAAGTCTCAAATCTGGACACGATGTGATGATTACTATTCCCAGTTCGGGATCTACTTTTCTAAATCTTTGCAGTAATCCAATTGCTTCTTCGCCCGAGAATTGCAAGTCAATCAAGACAATCTCGGGTTGAAGGGATCGGAAGAGATTCTCAGCGACGAATACATTCGAAGCTTCTCCGACGATATTGGTGCTGTGCAATCGAAGTGATGCAGACATTGTGGCGAGTTCAAATGCATCATCGTTAATGAGCAAGACTCGCGCCGGATTCGCCAGAGTTTTAACCATAGATAAGAGTAGTTCCCAATCGCTGCTTTACAAGCGAAGGGATATCCCTAGTGAGTTACTTAAGTAATTTGCTCAAATCGCAGGAATTACTCTACGCCTCGAATTTATAACCCAACCCACGAATAGTTTGGATCAATACTGGATTGGCTGGATCTACCTCAATCTTTGAGCGCAGTCGTTTGATGTGGACATCAAGTGTCTTTGTGTCGCCGTAGTAGTCGCCGCCCCATACACGATCAATGAGTTGTCCACGTGTAAGCACACGACCAGAATTTCTCATCAGAAATTCGAGGAGTTCAAACTCTTTTAGCGGTAAATTGATAGAAACTTCGTTGACCGTGACTTGATGTCGCTCGATATCCATACGGATGCGACCGGCTGTATGGATATTGGTCGAACTAGATCCAGAACCATCATCAGGTACACCTCGACGCAATACAGCTTTAATTCGAGCAACGAGTTCGCGGGAAGAGTATGGTTTTGTGACATAGTCATCTGCACCAAGTTCAAGACCTACGACTTTATCTACCTCAGAATCTTTGGCAGTCAACATAATGATTGGGACAGATGAAGTTGTGCGAATAGTTCGACAGACGTCGATTCCAGAAACTTCTGGAATCATGAGATCTAGTAGCACCAGGTCGAAATCATGAGATTTGAATTGATCGAGTGCGAGGCGACCATTCTCGGCCACCGTACTTTCGAAACCCTCTTTCCCCAAGAGAAATGAAATTGCCTCAGAGAATGAGGATTCATCTTCAACGATCAGAATCTTGGTCATTGTGAACTGCCTCCGTTAGGTGTGAATATTGGAAGGCGAAGTGCAAAAGATGAGCCAACATTTTCAGAGCTCCAGACCTTCACATCTCCTCCATGATTTGATGCAACATGCTTAACTATTGATAGCCCTAACCCAGTTCCTCCGGTCTCACGTGAACGTGCTGGGTCAACTCGGTAGAAGCGTTCGAAAATTCGCTCGATTTCGCCTTCGGGAATTCCGATTCCTTGGTCGGTAACTGTAATTTCTACGATTTGGTCAACAACCTCAGTAGAAATCGAAACCTTTGTATTTTCAGGAGAGTAGTTAATGGCATTCTCGAGAAGATTGTGAATTGCCGTGATGAGTTGCTCACCATCGCCTAGAACGATGGCCTCTGCTCCAAGATATGTGGAGATGTTAATTCTCTTTGCCTCCGAAGTTGTCCTGCATAGATCAACTGCTTCACTGATCAAATCGGCAACATGATTTTCTGTGGCAATCTCAAGTGGATCTGAATCCTGTAAGCGAGAGAGGTTGATAATCTCTTGAACGAGGTCGGTCAAGCGCTTTGCCTCAAGTTGCATACGGCTTGCAAATTTCTCGACTGATTCTGGTTCGTCTTTCGCTGATAAAACAGCTTCGCTGAGCAGCGAAAGTGCCCCAATTGGCGTCTTCAATTCGTGCGAAATATTTGCTACAAAATCGCGACGGACTTCATGAACACGTTCTGCTTCAGATTCATCGCTGAGGAGTACCAGAATATTTTCATGATCTTTCAAATAAATAGCTTTTACGGTGAGGTCACGCTGACCTTCACCAATAGGACCACGCGGAATTTCAATCTTTCCGGTACGAGTCTGTTGTGTGCGACGAACAACACGAATGAGAGCAATGAGTTCTGGGCTGATGATTCGCCCATCCTTAAGAAGATTGAGTTTTTCAATCCCGTCAGTTGAGTAAACAATTACTTCACCGGGAGCGACAAGGAGCGCATCTTCGTCGAGTTGAGAAATCACTTCGAAAATGAGGGGTGACAGTTCGCTTAAATGTTCACTCTCTTCACGACGAAACCACATGGCTGAAGCCTAACGGCTCTACCATTGAGTTAACCGTCCGTTCACCGGTACGCATTGCATTATTCACTCATTGCGCCTAAGTTCACCCCCATGGCGCTTATCCGTTCAGTATTTCAAGAAGAGCTCGATGGGGTTTCTCAGTCACTTGTTGACCTGTCAAATATGGTCTCTGAATCCATCAACAAAGCAACGCATGCCCTGATTGATGCCGAACTCAAGGTTTCAGAAGAAGTCATTTCTGCCGACGAAAAAATTGACAACTACCAGCATGATCTCGATTCACGTATCATCGACATTATTGCTCGTCAGCAGCCAGTTGCATCTGATCTTCGTGCACTTGTAACTGCTCTTCGAATGAGCGCTGATCTTGAACGTATGGGAGATCTTTCGCACCATATTGCAAAGGTAACTCGTCTTCGCCATCCTGATTCGGCAATTCCTGCTGAGCTTCGTGATCTGGTGCACCATATGGGAACAGTTGCCGAAAATCTCTCACGCAAAATCGCAGTTGTCATTGAGACTCGCGATACCGAAATGGCTCTTCAAGTTGAGAAAGATGATGACGAGATGGATAAGTTGCACCGTCAATTGATTGGTTCTCTTACCAATAGAGATTGGTCCCACGGTGTCGAGTCGGCAATCGATATCACCCTTTTGGGGCGTTACTACGAGCGCTTTGCAGACCACGCAGTCTCGGTTTCTCGCCGCGTCTATTACTTAGTGACAGGAAAGTTCGCTTCCTAACTTTCGCATACTGAAGTACTCTCTCGGTATGTCACTTACACCCACGCCTGCAGATAAGTTCACATTTGGTCTTTGGACCGTTGGTTGGCAAGCCCGTGACCCCTTCGGCGATCCAACCCGTGATGCCCTCGACCCGGTGCGCACTGTCAACGAACTCGCTGCTCGTGGTGCCTATGGTGTGACCTTCCACGATGATGATCTCTTTCCCTTTGGATCAGATGATGCAACGCGACAAGGCCATATTGATCGCTTCAAAATGGCACTTGCTGAAACTGGAATGAAAGTTCCAATGGCGACAACAAATCTCTTTAGCCATCCGGTCTTTAAAGATGGAGCGCTCACCAGTAATGATCGCGACATTCGCCGTTTTGCAATCCGCAAAGCGATGCGCAATATCGATTTAGCAGTTGATTTAGGTGCCAAGATTTATGTCTGCTGGGGTGGGCGTGAAGGTGCTGAATCTGAAAGTTCGAAGGATGCCTATGTGGCACTTGAGCGTTATGCCGAAGGCTTTAACATCCTTGGCCAATATGTGATTGATAAGGGCTACGACATTAAATTTGCCATCGAACCTAAGCCAAATGAACCTCGTGGCGACATCTTCCTACCAACAATTGGCCACGCACTTGGATTTATCGAAATGCTTGATCATCCTGAGATGGTTGGTCTCAATCCAGAAGTTGGCCACGAACAGATGGCAAACCTCAACTTTGTTCATGGAATCGCCCAAGCGCTTTGGCAGAAGAAGTTATTCCACATCGACCTTAATGGTCAGCGCGGCCCTAAATATGACCAAGACTTCGTCTTTGGCCATGGCGATGTCAAGAGTGCATTCTTCTTAGTTGATCTGCTCGAGCGATATGGATATTCAGGTCCAAAGCACTTTGATTACAAGCCAGTTCGCACAGATGGCGATTCCGGTGTCTGGGCATCTGCGACATCGAATATGCGAATGTATCTGGTGCTCAAAGAGCGAGCAGCGGCATTCCGTAAGGATCCACGAGTAATCGCTGCGATGAAGGAATCAAATATTCCAGGTCTTTCTGAGCCAACTCTTGCTCCTGGTGAGACATGGAAAGATCTTGCGAAGGATTCATTTGATGCCGAAGCTGCTGGCAAACGCGGGTACGGATATGAAGTCCTTGACCAACTCGCTATGGAGCACTTGATGGGCGTGACTGCGTAATCTCGTTACACTTCGCAAGTGCGATTAGGTGTTCTTGATGTTGGCTCTAACACCATTCATCTTCAAGTTGTGGATGGCCACTTAGGTGGTCCACCCGTTCCAAACTCATCACACAAATCTGTTATTCGCTTAACTGAATATCTCGATGAAGCAGGCTCCATCACCCAACTCGGTATTGATCGAATCACAGAGTCAATCCTTACCAACCTTAAAAGTGCAGAGCACTTGGATATCGATGAATTATTGGCATTTGCAACTTCAGCCATACGAGAAGCAAAAAATTCAGATGCCGTCATTGAGCATGTGAATAAGGCTTGCAACATCGATCTTCAAGTTTTAAGCGGAGAAGAAGAGGCACGATTTACATTTCTTGCAGCCCGTCGCTGGCTCGGTTGGTCTTCCGGAGATTTGCTGGTACTTGATATCGGAGGTGGCTCACTCGAAATCGCACGAGGTGCCGAGGAGGATCCGGTCTTTAAAACGTCCCTTCAACTCGGTGCAGGAAGACTTACTCGTCAATTTCTCAAAGGTGATCCCTTTACATCAAAGTCACTCAAAGGGTTGGAAGAGTATCTGGAAGAAAAGATTGATCCGCTTGCTGCATCGCTATCAACATTTGAGAAAGATATCGCCGCTGGCACGAGTAAAACCTTTCGTACATTGGCGAAACTTTCACAAAACCTATACCCGAAGTTTGGTCAGCATGTAACGTTGGAAGCGCTCAATGAAATTCTGCCGCGCCTTCAGAAGCTCGATATTGAAGAGAGAATGAATTTACCTGCAGTCTCTGCCGAACGTGCGCCTCAAATCGTTGCTGGGGCAATGGTGGCACGGCAGTTGATGCTCACGCTTGAATTAAAAGAGATTCAGATTTGCCCTTGGGCGCTTCGAGAAGGAATTGTTCTACACAGGCTTGATTGGATCGAACGTTAATTGCTGATACTGAGGTAATCCAGCCCAACAATTTCGCCGCGTACGCGATGCACAATCCAAGCATCACCTGGTTCGAGTTTAATCAGATCCTTATTCTTCAACTTTGTGTTGAGAATTCCACGCAACATAGTAGGAATTACTGGGTTGTGGCTGCACATTAAGATGTTCTTTTCATCTTGTTTCAAGGCGTTGGCAAAAGCCACTGACCGAAGCGGATCTTCCTCAAAGGTGTGCTCATTCAGACTTGGAACTTGCGTAATTGTTAATCCCCGCGCATGTGCCAAAGGCGTTACCGTCTGAACGCATCGTACATAGTCAGATGTGTATATCTCATCTAATGCAAAGGGTTCTAGATGCTTAATTAAGAGTTGTGCTTGGTCAAATCCAACTTCGTTAAGCGTTCGCTCTGAATCTTCCTCATCCCAATCGCCACGTTCGAGTGCTTTCGTATGTCGAAGAATAATGAGTGTATCGGTGTGTTGTTCTTGGCCTAAAAAGTTCTCAATTATTTGGCGATCTGTTTCATGCGTAGCCTGCGTGAGGGCTTCTTCTGGATTAAGCCATTTAAGTTGATCTACTTCTTTATTGGCTGTGAAGATTCCTGTATCCATTGAGCATCGAGCTGCCCAGAAAATGACACGTTTACGTTGTTCGTTTTCATCGTATTCCACAGTACCAAGCTGACGAGTGAATGAGGCTTTGATACCGGTCTCTTCCATGAGTTCGCGGTAAGCACATTGAAGTGCCGTTTCGCCTTCTTCAATCTTTCCTTTGGGTAGAGTCCAATCAGAATATTGCGAACGATGGATAAGAGCTACCTCGATTGAAAGGTCTGCAGTCTCTCGCCATAGTAAAGCTCCGGCAGCTCTAATCACAAGCGGTTAAATTTCTCAATGAAGTGATCTTGGAAATTGACCAAGTATTTACCTTCAGCATCTTTAATTTTCCGAACCCATTGATTGTTCGAATCCAATGTCCAAGTTGAATATAGATCTGAGACTGAGTCATCCAAGATAGATTTAAGTGATTCTTTATGTTTTTCAGACTCAATGCGTACTAAAGCTTCAACGCGACGATCTAGATTTCGATGCATCATATCTGCGCTGCCTATGAAATATTCTTCAGCACCATCGTTTCGGAAGTAGTAAATGCGAGAGTGTTCGAGGAATCGGCCCAGAATTGAACGAACCTTGATATTTTCACGACGTGCCTGATTATTGAGTTGGATAGAGCAAATTCCGCGAACGATTATTTCGACCTTTACTCCAGCATCTGCAGCTTCATAGATACTGTCGATTATTTCCTCATCAAGAAGTGAGTTGAGTTTGAGTCGAATCCACGAAGGTTTGCCATCAAGGTGATTTCGAGTCTCACGCTTAATACGTGAAATAAGCCCTATACGAAGACTATGAGGCGCTACAAGAATTCGCGAGTAATCATGTTTTGCTGAATACCCTGAAAGTTCATTGAAGAGTCGAGAAAGATCTTCGCCGAGAACAGGGTCTGCACTCAGAATTCCAAGATCGTCATAGAAACGCGCGGTCTTTGGATTGTAATTTCCAGTTCCAACGTGGCAGTAACGGCGCAGAACATCGCCTTCTTCTCGAACCACCAGAGATAACTTTGCGTGAGTCTTAAGACCCATCAATCCATAGACAACGTGTACGCCTACTTCTTCAAGCTTTCGAGCCCATCGGACATTTGCCATCTCATCGAAGCGCGCACGAATTTCAATGACTGCCAGCACTTGTTTGCCTGCTTCCGCAGCTTCAATCAACGCTTCAACAATCGGCGAATCTCCAGATGTGCGATAGAGCGTCTGTTTTATCGCTAGTACATGAGGATCTTGCGCTGCATTTTCAAGAAATTGAACGACCGATGAAGTGAAAGATTGATATGGGTGATGGAGAAGAATCTCTCCCTTTCTGACTGCTGCAAAGAATGATTCGGTGTTTGCAGAATCAACATCACGAAGTTCTGGGGCAATCTCGCTTCTAAATGGTTTGTACTTCAAATGCGGAAGATCGAGGTCGGCAATTTGATTGAGGCTACGAAGATCAAGCGGAGAGTCGTACTTAATGACATCCTGAGGTTCGATCTGAAGCTCATCCATAAGTTCGTTGAGAACATCAGCTTGAATCACCTGATCTACTTCAAGTCGCACCGGCGGGCCAAAACGGCGACGAGTAAGTTCTTTCTCCATCGTTTCCAGAATGTCATCTGTTTCATCTTCATCAAGGTCGAGATCCTGATTTCGGGTGACGCGGAAGAAGAAATGATCTTTGAGAGTGACACCTGGAAAAAGTTCAGAGAGATGCTCAGCGATAAGTTCGTCAATCAGTACAAATCTAAATTTTGAAGTATCAGAAGTGCGAATAAAGCGTGGAAGGTTTGAAGGCACCTTTACTCGAGCAAAGCTAATGTCATGATCATCCCCAGATTCGATATTCACTCCGATGTTGAGTGAGAGGCCTGAGATGTATGGGAATGGATGAGAAGGGTCGACGACAAGTGGCGTAAGCACAGGAAAGATTCGCTTGTTGTAGTAATCCTTTAAATGGCCCCGTTCATCATCAGTGAGATCTTCAATCTTTACAAATTCAATTCCCTCGGCGCGAAGCTCAGGGATAATCACATCACGAAAGCGATCTGCTTGAACGTTTACTAACTCCTGTGTTCTTTTGAGTACGAGTTTGAGAAGTTGTTTTGGTGCATATCCTGCAGAATTAACTGTTGTGCTTCCTCGTTCGATTTTTGCTTTGAGTGAAGCAACACGCACCATGAAGAATTCATCTAAATTTGAAGAGACGATCGCTAGGAAGCGAATTCGTTCTAATAAGGGAATTGTTGGATCTTCAGTGAGCTCGAGCACTCGGGTATCAAAATCTAGCCATGTCAGCTCGCGATCTTGATAGTTAGCGGGGAGTTCCTTCACGGGAATAGTTTGGCGCACAGACATGAATAAAAGGTAATCAGTGAATGAATCCCCTTCTGAAAGGGTGAAAATATGTGAGGCGGGTCGGGCTCGAACCGACGACGACCGAATTATGAGTTCGGGGCTCTAACCAACTGAGCTACCGCCTCGTCCTGGGCAATCTTACGGGGTTGCTCATTAGGATTAAGCCATGATTCACCTCAGCCAATCGCGCTCTTCAATCATCTTCGAGCACGATGGCGATTCTTTAGCTGTTTTGTATTGGGGCAAGAAGCTAGGTGCAGTCAACGAAAAGTCTGCAGAAGCGATTCGATCCGCGCTGACAAAACCTGCATTCCATGGAGGACTAGATGTTTCTTCAAGCAATCTCATTCTTCGCGAACATTCGCGTGGATGGATTGGTCATCCAGCACTTCGCGGACATCGCGGAGGAGTCGGTGCTTCACATTCCTTTACGGTAAAGAGTGCAACGCAGAAAGATCAATCAATGGTTGCAGTGTTTGTAGATGCAATCGCAGGACTTGAAATTGAGATGACTTACACGCTTACTCCATCCGATATTCTGTTGATGGATGCAAAGGTCACTAACACTTCTGAAGGTGATTACTTCCTCGAGCACTTCCTTTATTGGTTGCCACTTCAAGAACAGACCGATGAAGTTCTCGACTTCTATGGACACTGGACCAAAGAGCGCCAACCCCAACGTCGCTCGATTGATTACGGACTCATCACACGTGAAGGATTTGAAGGACGATCAGGCCATGACTACACCATTACGCAAGTAGCGCTCAATCACGCGACAGGTTTCCGTCATGGTGAAGCGTGGTCGCTTGCGATGGCGTGGTCTGGGAACAATATCCATCATGTCGAACGTTTGATTGATGGACATAAATCTATTGGTGCAGGTGAGTACCTATTGCCCGGAGAAGTAATTCTGAAGAAGGGCGAGACATATGTCGCGCCTCGTGCAGTTGCAACATTTAGTGATCGCGGTCTCGACGGTTTAACGAATAACCATTACACGTGGATTCGATCTCGCAAGAATCACATTACAAAGGTTCGCCCACGACCTCTGACCTTGAATATGTGGGAAGCGGTCTACTTCAATCACAACGAAGCAGGCATTCGAAAGATTGTTGATAAGGCTGCTGAAATCGGAGTTGAGCGCGTTGTCTTAGATGATGGATGGTTTGGTTCTCGCCGCAACGATAAATCTGGTTTAGGTGACTGGGTTGTTTCGAAAGATGCTTGGCCTAATGGTCTTAACCCAATCATCAAATACATCAATGACAAGGGCATTGAATTTGGCCTCTGGTTTGAGGGCGAGATGGTCAATCGTGACTCTGATTTATATCGTGCACATCCAGATTGGATCTTGCAGGAACCAGGACGCCTTCCTATCGAAGGACGTTGGCAGCAAGTGCTCGATCT
>Ga0214923_10008373_pt1 | contig 11028 bp, 10 predicted proteins | sample LL1510_MetaG_FD_177993 | JGI IMG/M metagenome (GOLD analysis project Ga0214923, IMG submission 177993) | Freshwater microbial communities from Lake Lanier, Atlanta, Georgia, United States - LL-1510 | ecosystem: Environmental > Aquatic > Freshwater > Lake | place: USA: Georgia | collected... | reverse complement strand
CGGCTCGCGGAATATCGCAATCACGTATCTAGCGACATCCATTTTTCGCCGGGGGTGACGCTTTTTATCGGGCCCAATGGCCAGGGAAAAACCAACGTTGTAGAGGCTATTCATGTGCTCGCGTTTGGTTCCTCCCATCGAACACATCAGTCAGCTGCCCTCATTAATCAACACGCGACGACATCCGTTGTGGCGGCCGAACTGACTCACCAAGATCGCACGATGACGGTCGATATTTCCCTGGAACGTAACGGGTCAAATCGGGCCCGTGCAAATGGTCACCCAATCCGCGTGCGCGACCTTCCTCGTTATCTCCACGCGGTGATTTTTTCGCCAGAAGACCTGAGGATTATCCGGGACGACCCGGATGAAAGACGTGGCTTTATCGACGACGTCATCTCCGTACTGTGGCCGCGCCTTTCAGCAGTTATTTCTGATTACGAGCGTGTGCTCAAACAGCGGAACTCTTTACTCAAGTCATTACGCTCTGTTCCTCGGGCCCAACGCGACCTTTCTACGCTCGCCATATGGGATGAAAAAATCGTTTCTCTTGGTACCGAGATCCTCTTTGCTCGACAGGCGGGAATCAGCGCTCTTCACGAACCCGTCGTCACGGCATACAGGAATATTGTCGGCTCAGAACATCCGATTACCTTGACGATGAGGTCGCGCGTAATGGAAAACGTGCACGCAGATGCCTCACGGGATCTCATTGCCGACAAATTCACCGTGGCCATGATTGCCGCCCTTGAGGACGATTTGGATCGTGGGACGACCAGTGTCGGGCCGCATCGTGACGATGTTGACTTTGAGTTAAATTCATTACCCGTGAAAGGGTATGCCAGCCAAGGGGAAACCTGGTCTTACGCCCTAGCACTCAAACTTGCTACGGCCGAATTGTTTCGCCATGACGCCTTGGGCGACCCCATTGTTATTCTCGACGACGTGTTTGCAGAATTAGATGTGCACCGACGCCACAACCTTGCCGCCTCACTGTCGAGCTTCGAGCAAATTCTCGTCACGGCGGCTGTGAAAGACGACATCCCGCCGCTGGACATCCGGGCCTCTTTCACCGTTTCACGGGGAATCGTTGAGAAAGCGGAGCTGACGTGACAGCTCAGCTATTGTCAGATGCCTTTTACCTCACACTGAAAGCGCTCTGGACAGGCTCACCGAGTAAGCCCAAGAAGCGTAAGCCCCGATCGGTTGCCCTCGGTGTGGAGCCGTTTTCCGCGGGACGCGATCCAGTTCAGCTATTCACGGCCGTTTCGAACGTTACTGAGAATTTGGGTTGGGATGAATCCCTTGCGCAGGCTGCTCTGGTTGCGGACTGGCCACGTCTCGTCGGACCGGACACGGCCGCAAATACTCAGATTGAACAATTCGAATCCGGGATTCTCACGGTCAGGTGCGCGTCGACTGCGTGGTCTACACAGCTGACCTTTATCGCATCAGATTTTCTTTCGCGACTTATTCTCGCTCACCCCGACGCGGGATTGACCAAAATCACATTTGTTGGACCCAACGCTCCCTCATGGAAACACGGTCCGAGAGCCATTCCAGGGCGTGGCGTGCGCGATACATACGGCTGAGGAGACAAAAACACCCGCCGGCATAAAAAAACGGGCTCAGAACGCGATTTCTCGGTTTGAAAAGGCCTACCGCGAGTAGAATCACGGTGCAGTCTCGTCGTTGGGAGCTACATCATTTCTGAGTCGCGCAATCTCTCCCCCTCGCCGTCCGAGCCTTCAGAGTACGGCGCGAACGACATTCAGGTCTTGGAGGGCTTGGAAGCTGTTCGTAAGCGCCCGGGTATGTACATCGGATCCACAGGCGAGCGCGGACTCCATCACTTGGTTTACGAAATTGTCGACAACTCCGTTGATGAGGCACTTGCGGGATATTGCGACCGAATCGACATCACTATTTTGGCGGATGGTGCTCTCCGGGTCATCGATAACGGTCGCGGAATCCCCGTGGATGAGCATCCGGTTGAGAAGAAATCAACCGTTGAGGTCGTGCTGACCATTCTGCACGCGGGTGGCAAATTTGGCGGCGGGGGCTATGCGGTATCCGGTGGACTTCATGGTGTGGGTAGCTCGGTTGTCAATGCTCTCTCACACACGCTCGACGTCGAAGTCCATCGCCAGGGCTTTGTATGGACGCAACATTACGACGACGGCGTTCCCGCTGCACCGCTGGCACAAGGCGGACCTTCGGATCGGACTGGAACGACGATCACATTTCGACCCAACGCGGAAATTTTTGAAACCGTTGACTTCAACTTTGAAACTTTGCGCCAACGTTTTCAACAAATGACCTTCCTCAACAAAGGCCTTGCTATTTCGTTGAAGGATGAGCGACCGACCGCATCCCCGGATCAGTCGACCGGAATTGAATACCTGTACTCCAATGGACTGGTTGATTACGTCGAATATCTCAATTCCGCGAAAAAGACGGATATCGTGCACGACGAAATCATCTCTTTCGAGTCGGAAGACACGGATCGAAAAATTGCCCTTGAAGTGGCGATGCAGTGGACGACCGCCTATACCGAGAGTGTTCACACGTATGCAAACACCATCAACACGCACGAGGGTGGAACGCACGAAGAGGGGTTTCGCGCGGCGTTGACAACACTTGTCAATAAGTACGCGCGCGAGAAGAGCATCCTCAAAGACAAGGACGAAAACCTTTCCGGCGATGATGTGCGTGAGGGTCTGACCGCCGTCATCTCCGTCAAACTCGCCGAGCCGCAGTTCGAGGGTCAGACCAAGACAAAACTCGGCAACACCGAAGCCAAGTCATACGTGCAAAGGGTGACCGGGGACTTCTTATCCGATTGGTTTGAGAGAAACCCGAATCAGGCGCGCGACATCATCCGCAAGTCCATCGTTGCCGCTCAAGCCAGAATGGCCGCGCGAAAGGCCCGAGAGACAACCCGCCGAAAGGGACTCCTTGAGGGAGGCGGGATGCCCGGGAAGCTCAAAGATTGCCAGAGTAACGACCCGACACTGTCTGAGGTCTTTCTCGTGGAAGGAGACTCGGCCGGAGGTTCGGCCGTACAGGGACGTAACCCCGAACGGCAGGCAATTTTGCCTCTGCGTGGCAAGATTCTCAACGTCGAGAAAGCGGGCCTCGATCGGATGCTGGCAAACGCCGAGATTCAGGCGATGATTACTGCCTTTGGAACGGGCATCGGGTCAGACTTCAACATTGAAAAAGCCCGCTATCACAAGATTGTTCTGATGGCGGATGCCGACGTTGACGGGCAACACATTACGACGCTGTTGCTGACGTTGCTGTATCGGCACATGCGCGAGCTTATTGAACACGGCTACGTCTACCTCGCCCAGCCTCCCCTCTACCGGTTGAAGTGGAGCAACGCCGACCACCAATACGTCTATAGTGACGCGGAGCGCGACGCGTACCTGACCGCGGGTGTCGAGCAGGGCTGGAAGATTCCGAAAGACAACGGCATCCAACGGTATAAGGGTCTCGGCGAAATGGATTATCGAGAATTGTGGGAAACCACGATGAATCCCGACACCCGAACACTCCTACAAGTGACCCTCGATGATGCGGCGGCGGCCGATGTCATCTTCTCCACCTTGATGGGTGACGACGTGGATGCGCGTCGCAAGTTCATCCAACAAAAGGCAAAGGACGTGCGCTTCCTTGACATCTAACGATGAAACTGCCGGCGAGATCAGTTCAGACCTCGGAATCGACAAAATCCAGCAGGTCGACCTCCAACTAGAAATGCAACGGTCGTATCTCGACTATGCGATGAGCGTCATCGTGGGTCGGGCGTTGCCCGACGTTCGGGATGGCCTCAAGCCGGTTCACCGACGCGTCATTTATGCCATGTACGACGGCGGATACCGGCCCGACAAAGCATTTTCGAAGTGCGCGCGTGTGGTCGGCGACGTCATGGGGCAATTTCATCCTCATGGCGACGGTGCCATTTATGACGCGCTGGTTCGGCTTGTTCAACCATGGAGTTTGCGGTACCCGCTCGCACTCGGTCAGGGAAACTTTGGATCTCCGGGCAACGACGGTGCGGCAGCGCCGCGTTACACCGAGACAAAGATGGCCCCGCTCGCTCTCGAGATGGTTCGAGACATTGACGAAGACACCGTTGACTTTCAAGACAACTATGACGGACGCACGCAAGAGCCGGCAATTTTGCCGAGCCGGTTCCCCAATTTGTTGGTCAATGGATCGGTCGGCATTGCTGTGGGGATGGCAACAAATATCCCACCGCATAATTTGAGGGAAGTAGCATCCGGAGCATTGTGGCTCCTTGACAATCCAGACGCTTCTCGTGACGAGCTTCTTGATGCACTTATGGAGCGAATAAAGGGGCCGGATTTCCCGACCGGAGCGCAAATTCTGGGCGCGCGCGGTATTCACGACGCCTATCGCACGGGCCGCGGGTCTATCACGATGCGAGCCGTTGTTGCGGTCGAAGAGATTCATTCTCGAACTTGTCTGGTTGTGACGGAGTTGCCGTACCAAGTTAATCCGGACAATCTCGCGATCAAGATTGCGGAGTTGGTCAAAGAAGGACGCATACAAGGCGTGGCCGACATCCGCGACGAAACGAGTGGGCGAACTGGGCAACGTCTCGTCATTGTTCTGAAGCGGGATGCCGTAGCCAAGGTTGTTCTCAACAACCTGTACCGAATGACTTCTCTCCAGGAGAACTTCGGCGCCAACATGCTCGCAATTGTGGATGGGGTACCGCGAACCCTGCCATTAGACGGATTCATCAGCTACTGGGTCGACCATCAAATTACGGTGATTGTGCGGCGCACGACGTATCGTCTCAAAAAGGCGGAAGAGCGCATGCACATTCTGCGCGCGTATCTCGCAGCCCTCAGTGCTCTGGATGAAGTCATCGCGCTCATTCGCAAGAGTGCTTCCGCCGACGATGCCCGTGACGGACTGATGACACTGCTCAAGATTGATGACTTGCAGGCGCGTGCAATCTTGGATCTTCAACTTCGTCGCTTGGCGGCACTCGAGCGACAGAAGATCGTGGATGAAGCGGCTGAACTCGAGGCGCAAATTACTGACCTGAATGCGATATTGGCCAGTCCCGTGCGGCAACGCTCGATTGTGTCGACGGAGCTCGGCGAAATTGTTGATCGCTTCGGTGATGACCGGCGAACGACGATTGTTCCGGGATATGACGGCGACCTCTCTGTCGAAGACCTCATTCCACAAGAAGAAGTAGTGATCACCGTCACCCGCGGCGGTTATGTCAAACGCACAAGAAGTGACAACTATCGAAACCAGCGTCGCGGTGGTAAGGGTGTCAAGGGGGCGGCACTTCGAGCCGATGACGTTGTCGAGCACTTCTTTGTGACGACGACACACCACTGGCTACTGTTTTTCACCAACAAAGGTCGCGTGTATCGGGCGAAAGCGTATGAGATTCCTGAGGCTGGCCGCGATGCCAAGGGACAGCATGTGGCGAACCTCCTCGAATTGCAACCGGACGAATCCATCGCACAAATCATCGACATACGTGACTACGAGGTGGCGAAGTACCTGGCTCTGGTGACGAAGGCCGGTCTGATTAAAAAGACCGCCCTGACGGAATACGACACAAACCGCACGGGCGGAATCATCGCCATCAAGCTTCGTGAAGATGACGAGGTGATGAAAGCCCTTTTGCTGGATGATGGTTCAGACGTATTGCTCGTCTCTCGAAAAGGAATGAGTCTGCGATTCACGACCACGGAAGAGTCATTGCGAGCCATGGGACGATCGACGTCCGGTGTCATCGGCATGAATTTTCGAGGAGATGACTCCATCCTGGACGCATCTGTCGTGAGCGATGACGGGTACGTATTTGTCGTCACGGAGGGTGGCTACGCCAAGCGAACTTCTGTTGATCAGTACCGCACGCAAAACCGAGGCGGTCTGGGGATCAAGGTCGCCAAGCTCAGTGACGTTCGAGGCGACTTGGCGGGGTCACTCATCGTTTCTGATGACGACGAAGTTCTCGTGGTCTTGGAATCGGGCAAAGTTGTGCGGTCAAACGTATCCGAAGTCCCAGCCAAGGGCCGTGACACTATGGGGGTCGTCTTTGCTCGATTCGCAGAGGATGACCGCATTCTCGCCGTGGCGCAGAATAAGGAACGCCACTTGCATTCGGATTCGTCCCTCGAAGCTGACACCGAAGCTGACACCGATGCCGACACGGAAACGGACGCGGATGACGCCGAGGCTCACGTCGCCGAGGTTTCTGATACGGCCGATCTTGTCACCGATTCAGCGCCCGATGGCGAAGCGTAATAGCCTTGAGGCGTAACGCCCCCGCACACAGAACAGGTCGCAGATGAGTACGACAACTGGAAGCCCTCAGTCCACCTCCGGCGGAGCGCCGACGAAGGCGGAAGGCCGCAAGCTTACCCTGCCGAAATTTGGTCGCCGCGACAAAGGTGCTTCGGGTTCAAGTTCGACAGCGTCTGGTCAACGCCATGTCCGACTCAAGCTGGTTTACATCGACTTTTTCTCCGCGCTGAAAGTCTCGTTCTTACTGGGTCTCGCACAGGCCATTGTCACTGTCATCGCAACTTTTTTGCTGTATCTCGTGTTTGTGCAAACCGGTGTTTTTGAAACGGCAAATAGTGTCGCGGGTCAAGTACTGGGCGGAAAAAACTTTGACGTCCAGAGTTTTGCATCCATGGCTCAGGTTCTCAGCTTCGCCGGTGTTATCGGTGTCCTGAACATGGTTGTCATCACGGTCCTTGGAGGCGTTATCGCCGTCATCTACAACGCCTGCGCGAAGATCGTCGGCGGAATCCAGATGGGTTTTGTGAACGTCCCGGACTAGGGTGAGAAGGCGATCGGATTTTATGAATTTCCGTTCGCTCAGGTAGGCTCAACTCTGGTCAAACGGGGCTATAGCTCAGGTGGTTAGAGCGCTTCACTGATAATGAAGAGGTCCCAGGTTCAAGTCCTGGTAGCCCCACTCCCGTTTCCCACGGGGCCTTAGCTCAATTGGCAGAGCACCTGCTTTGCAAGCAGGGGGTTAGGAGTTCGATTCTCCTAGGCTCCACGAAAAGACGACCCGCCACCCGGCGGGTCGTCTTAGTTTGAAGCCTCAAGTGAACCTACGGACGAATCCGTCGAATCCACCCAATTGTTAGAGGTCGTCCTCTTCGCTCACCCAGAGCTCGTCGTCGGCGCGAAACGTTTGATACGCCACATACCCAATGCCAATGAGAGCCGCGACACCGAGACCAACCGCGATGACCGTTCCCACGCCCGTTCCGCTCTTCGCAGCGGGTGACGATGCCACTCCGAGAGCCTTACGCGCCGCGGAGAGTGATTTAGACGGCGCTTTTCCGTCGAGAAGCTTGAGTGCCGCTCCGACGGCTGCCCCAACCGACGGCAGGACCTCGTCGACGAGTGCGTGGCGGGCCGTAGAGAATCCGCGACGACTCCCCGACGCGACTCGTGGGAAAAGGTCATCCTGGGCGTATCGACTAAATTCGTGAGTTGCCGAACGTGCTGCGGAGCTCGCTTGAGCGAGTATGCGTTGTTGTTCGCGAAGGATTGCCTGCGCCTCCCGTCGGATTGCGTCGTGAGAAAGCTGTTTCTTGGCCATGTCCGTCCTTCCGCTTGTGTTCTCATTCCATCATGTCATTGCAAGGCATGCGACGTACCGAGGGTGTGAAAGAATCATCGACATGTCGATTCATACCTCCATCGCAGTCATCACGACCAACCACGGGCCCATTACTGTCAACCTGTTTGGGAATCACGCGCCAAAGACGGTCGCAAATTTCATTGGACTTGCTACGGGGGAGAAAGAGTGGATAGATCCCGCAAGCGGAGATGCACGTCATGACTCGCTTTACGCGGGAACCATTTTCCACCGCATCATTGATGGGTTCATGATCCAAGGTGGCGACCCTCTGGGTCAGGGCATCGGCGGACCGGGATATCAGTTCAATGACGAAATTCACCCGGAACTCGGGTTCAACGAGCCGTATAAACTCGCGATGGCCAACGCCGGCACTCGCGGGGGTCAAGGGACAAACGGGTCGCAGTTCTTTATCACGGTGGTCCCCACGCAGTATTTGTTTGGCAAGCACACGGTTTTTGGTGAGGTCGCCGACGAGTCCAGCCGTCACGTGGTTGATCTCATTGCCAAAGTACCGACGGACGGCAGAGATCGACCCCTGACCGACGTCGTGATTGAATCAATCACTGTCACCCCCGCTGAGTGAGGGCGCACAATCGCGCATGAGTGACGTGCTCAGCCCTGAGAGCTGTTACCGACACAGTCGACGAGAGACGTACATTCACTGTCAGCGGTGCGAGCGACCTGTTTGTACGGATTGTCAGACACCGGGAGCCGTCGGCGTGCTCTGTCCGGAATGTGTTCACCCCGGGGTTCCGTCACGCTCCCGACGGAGAATCCGTCTGCGCATTCCCGGTACGGTCACCCCGGTCGTCACCTACACCCTGATCGGCATCACGGTTCTTGTCTTTCTGCTGCAATGGATTCCCGGACTTGGTGTCACGGAGAACTTTCTCTACGCGCCCGTTTTTAGTCTCGGCGATAACAGCGTCGGGGCACCCTATGAGCCGTGGCGTCTACTCACGAGTGTTTTCCTCCACTCGACGGGCTTCTTCCTGCACATCGTGCTCAATATGTACACGCTGTTTGTCTTCGGTCAAGTTCTCGAAACGATGCTCGGCCGCGGCCGGTTTCTTGCCCTGTATCTCATCGCCGGATTTGGTGGCTCTGTGGCGGTCATGTATTTGGCGAGTCCACAAACTGGAGTCGTTGGCGCGTCGGGCGCCATCTTCGGGTTACTCGGCGCATTCCTCGTGATTCAAAGAAAACTGGGCGGCGATTCGACCCAACTTCTGGTGCTTCTGGGAATCAACCTGGTCATTGGATTCTTGCCCGGAATGAGTATTTCGTGGCAGGCCCACGTGGGAGGTCTCGTCACGGGGATCCTTGTGGGATTGATTTTCGCCAACACGCGGAGACGAACACAGTTGACGGCTCAAGTGCTTTTGACGTGTGCAGTCGCGTTCGGACTCGTTGCGCTAGTCGCACTCAGGTCACCAGCCTTCGCCGGATGACCATACTTTGTCCAAGTTATCCCCAAGTTATCCACATGGGGAGAATTACACTAATGTAACTCGTCGTGGCCTAGCGCCACCGAGTCGTCATCAGGAATCCGATAAACGCGATGCCAAAACCGACCAGGATGTTCCACGATGCCAGCGCGGGAATGGGAAGGGCGCCCTGACTGATGTAGAAGAGGATGATCCACAGCAATCCAACGAGCATGAACCCAAACATGACGGGCTTAAACCACACGGGATTAGGGGCCTCACCCGAATCGGTGGAGCGAACCTTCTTTGAGCGTTCCTTACGAGCCATCACATGACGAGTATATAAGGTCGGGTTCGGGGAGTCCTCCTCGGGCTACCTCCCAGCATTGGCGCAGAAAATCACGGCTAGACTCCCTCCGTGACATCGAAGCAAGGTGACCCAGCAGAGCAGAGTTCGGAGGCTACCCGCAAGCACCTGTCTGATAAAGCAGACAACGGGGTGGCGAAGGATTTCACCGAGCAAGCAACGTCCAGGGAACAGAAACCCAGGTCGGTGTCGGACCACAATCATTGGGTCAAACTGTGGTCGCAAAAGTCGTTGTCCCATAAGAATGCAAGAAAAACGAGCAGCGAAAAAGCGCCCGACTCGGAGGTAGCTCCGGATCCTGTCGCCCACGGCAAACCCCACGAACCGCATCCGGAGTTACCGGCGACAAGGCCCAAACCCGTTCGCGCAAAGGCACCACGCGAGGCCAAAGCCCGCAATACTGTGCAGGGTTCCCCCTCGAGCAAGTTGAACACCGCGCTCGGCATCTTCGGAGAAGTGCTCATTACCGGCGGCGCTGTTGTTTTGCTTTTTCTCACCTGGCAACTTTGGATAAACAACGCCATCGTGGCTAGCGAACAAGCTGAGGCGGTAAAAAACTTCAGCAACAACATCACGTCTTCTCCTTCGGCTTCGAGCCTGTGGACACCGAAGGCACAGGCAATCGATTACGGTCCCCCACCCGTACTAACGGCCGTCGGTCAAGACGACGTGATCGGAAATCTCTACGTTCCGCGGCTTGGCTCGGGATCCACTCGCGCGGTCGCCAACGGTGTTACGAACCCGGGGGCAACCATCAACCGCGGCTACTACGGAAAATACGAAGACGCTGGGTGGCCCGGGGAAGCCGGAAACTTTGCCATGGCCGTGCACCGAACAGGCTGGGGAACGAGCTTCACGCAGGCCCAAACCATTCGTCCCGGTGACCACATCTACCTTGAGACCTCGCAAGGATGGTACATCTACACCGTGAGAAACACGGAATATGTCGTTCCGTCGCAGGTTGACGTCGTTAATCCCATCCCGTTGAGTCAGGCTCCCGCTGTGGACGGACAGAGCATTCTCACGATCACGACATGCTCACCGATGAATGGAAACGGTGAAAGACTGGTGGTCTACGGACTCCTTTCGTCGTGGCAGCCACTCGATGCCGGGATTCCGACGGAAATTACCAAACTTGTCGAGGAGGCGCGCAGCTGATGTATGCCGCAATCTGGAGAGTTTTACCCGGTCCGCTGTGGTTGAAGATTCTGCTTGCGTGTGTGCTTGCGGCTACAGTCATCACGCTCCTGATGACGTTCGTGTTCCCCTGGGTCGACGCTTTCATGACGTCCCAAAACAGTCGGGTCGGATAGGCCGATGACGCACATCCTGGTCATCGACAACTACGACAGTTTCGTCTACACGCTTAATGGCTACCTGCAGGAACTTGGCGCCGAGACAACCGTCATTCGAAATGATGATGTTGCCATTGAGAGAGTGGATGCGGAACTCTCGACGTACGATGGCGTGTTGGTGTCGCCGGGGCCGGGAGCTCCTCACGAGGCGGGCATCTCGATTTCCGCCGTACTGAGCGCCGCTCGCCGTAATCAGCCGCTGCTGGGGGT
>Ga0214923_10008371_pt1 | contig 11028 bp, 8 predicted proteins | sample LL1510_MetaG_FD_177993 | JGI IMG/M metagenome (GOLD analysis project Ga0214923, IMG submission 177993) | Freshwater microbial communities from Lake Lanier, Atlanta, Georgia, United States - LL-1510 | ecosystem: Environmental > Aquatic > Freshwater > Lake | place: USA: Georgia | collected 2015-10-15 | reverse complement strand
CTCCATCATCGACAGGAACTCCTCCTGCAGGCCCAATACCGGGTCTCGCACGGCCAGCAGCTCCAGGGGCGCGCTCATGCACGCCCCCCAGGCGGCTTCGTCGTTCGAGATCCTAGCGCATGCCGAGGGCCCCGAATGGCAAAAGGCCAGCTCAGCGGCCGGCGCGCCCCAGGCCAGCGCCACCGCCGCGCGCAGCGCCGCCAGCGTGGCCGGCCGCTCGCCCTCCCAGACGACTTCTCCCGATAGCAGCCGCACGCGCACGACCATGACTGGACGCTTGAACTTCAAACGGCTCCGGAGTGTGAGAGTCATCTGCTCGCGTTAATCGAATCGTCTCGGCTTCACCCAAGCGGAGACAGAAAATATCATTGGCCCCAATAATATTTTTTTTTCGCCAGGCAAGTGTCGAGCAGAAGCATTACCGCCCCAACAATAGCTCAGGGCGAAGCCCACCGGTCGGCCCACAGCTCGGCCGAGGCAAACTTCAGCACCCAGCCGCACACTTCATGGCCGCCAGCACGAGCTCGCGGTCGGCCCGCAGCTCGGCCGAGGCGAACTCCAGCGCCCGGCCGTTCTGCCCCACGGCCGCCAGCACGACCTCGCGGTCGGCCCGCAGCTCGGGCGAGGCGAATTCCAGCACCGCGCCCTGCTGCCCCACGGCCGCCAGCACGAGCTCGCGGTCGGCCCGCAGCTCGGCCGAGGCGAACTCCAGCGCCTGGCCGTTCTGCCCCACGGCCGCCAGCACGAGCTCGCGGTCGGCCCGCAGCTCGGCCGAGGCGAACTCCAGCGCCTGGCCGTTCTGCCCCACGGCCGCCAGCACGAGCTCGCGGTCGGCCCGCAGCTCGGCCGAGGCGAACACCAGCGCCAAACTCTCTTGCCCCACGGCCGCCAGCACGAGCTCGCGGTCGGCCCGCAGCTCGGCCGAGGCAAACTGCAGCGCCGAGCCCTGCTGCCCCACGGCGGCCAGCACGACTTCGCGGTCGGCCCGCAGCTCGGCCGAGGCGTGCCGCAGCACCCAGCCCTGCTGCCCCACGGCCGCCAGCACGACCTCGCGGTCGGCCCGCAGCTCGGCCGAGGCGAACTCCAGCGCCCAGCCCCGCTGCCCCACGGCCGCCAGCACAAAGTCGCGGTCGGCCCGCAGCTCGGCCGAGGCGAACTCCAGCGCCCAGCCCCGCTGCCCCACGGCCGCCAGCACGACCCCGCGGTCGGCCCGCAGCTCGGCCGAGGCAAACTTCAGCGCCGAGCCCTGCTGCCCCACGGCCGCCAGCACGACCCCGCGGTCGGCCCGCAGCTCGGCCGAGGCGTGCCGCAGCACCCAGCCGTTCTGCTTCACGGCCGCCAGCATGCAGCCCCGGTGCTCCAGTGCCGGCCGCAGTCGCTCGGGCCACTTGAAGCGGTCGTCTGGGAATGTCCACTTGGGAAACTCCTCCATCATCGACAGGAACTCCTCCTGCAGGCCCAATACCGGGTCTCGCACGGCCAGCAGCTCCAGGGGCGCGCTCATGCACGCCCCCCAGGCGGCTTCGTCGTTCGAGATCCTAGCGCATGCCGAGGGCCCCGAATGGCAAAAGGCCAGCTCAGCGGCCGGCGCGCCCCAGGCCAGCGCCACCGCCGCGCGCAGCGCCGCCAGCGTGGCCGGCCGCTCGCCCTCCCAGACGACTTCTCCCGATAGCAGCCGCACGCGCACGACCATGACTGGACGCTTGAACTTCAAATGGCTCCGGAGTGTGAGAGTCGTTTCACATGAGGGCCTGGCTGGCTCCGTTTTGACTCCGCCGACTTCTTGGCGGTGGCTTGCGCTGGGCCGCCGCCTCCCAGCGCCCCCAGCAGCCGGGGCTTCGCCCCTAGCGCCTTCGGCGCGCTCGGCCGCCGCCTTGCAGCGCCCCCAGCAGCTAGACCGCCGCCAACAGCTTGGTCTCCATCCTTCTCAGCCCTCCAGCTCGGTCGCCGCCTCAGCTCCGCCGCCCCAGCTCGGTCCGCTTGCGGCGGCCGGTCCGCTTGCGGCGGCCGGTCCGCTTGCGGCGGCCGGTCCGCTTGCGGCGGCCGGTCTGCTCGCGGCGGCCGGTCTGCTCGCGGCGGCCGGCCTGCTCGCGGCCGCCAGCACGAGCTCGCGGTCGGCCCGCAGCGCGGCCGAGGCGAACTCCAGCGCCCGGCCGTTCTGCCCCACGGCCGCCAGCACGACGTCGCGGTCGGCCCGCAGCTCGGGCGAGGCGAATTCCAGCACCGCGCCCTGCTGCCCCACGGCCGCCAGCACGAGCTCGCGGTCGGCCCGCAGCTCGGCCGAGGCGTGCCGCAGCACCCAGCCGTTCTGCTTCACGGCCGCCAGCACGACCTCGCGGTCGGCCCGCAGCTCGGCCGAGGCGAACTCCAGCGCCCGGCCGTTCTGCCCCACGGCCGCCAGCACGACGTCGCGGTCGGCCCGCAGCTCGGGCGAGGCGAACCGCAGCGCCGAGCCCTGCTGCCCCACGGCCGCCAGCACAAAGTCGCGGTCGGCCCGCAGCTCGGCCGAGGCGAACTCCAGCGCCCAGCCCCGCTGCCCCACGGCCGCCAGCACGACGTCGCGGTCGGCCCGCAGCTCGGCCGAGGCGTGCCGCAGCACCCAGCCGTTCTGCTTCACGGCCGCCAGCATGCAGCCCCGGTGCTCCAGTGCCGGCCGCAGTCGCTTGGGCCACTTGAAGCGGTCGTCTGGGAATGTCCACTTGGGATACTTCTCCATCATCGACAGGAACTCCTCCTGCAGGCCCAATACCGGGTCTCGCACGGCCAGCAGCTCCAGGGGCGCGCTCATGCACGCCCCCCAGGCGGCTTCGTCGTTCGAGATCCTAGCGCATGCCGAGGGCCCCGAATGGCAAAAGGCCAGCTCAGCGGCCGGCGCGCCCCAGGCCAGCGCCACCGCCGCGCGCAGCGCCGCCAGCGTGGCCGGCCGCTCGCCCTCCCAGACGACTTCTCCCGACAGCAGCCGCACGCGCACGACCATGACTGGACGCTTGAACTTCAAACGGCTCCGGAGTGTGAGAGTCGTTTCACATGAGGGCCTGGCTGGCTCCGTTTTGACTCCACCGCCTCCCAGCGCCCCCAGCAGCCGGGGCTTCGCCCCTAGCGTCTTCGGCGCGCTTGGCCGCCGCCTCCCAGCGCCCCCCAGCAGCCGGGGCTTCGCCCCTAGCGCCTTCGGCGCGCTCGACCGCCGCCAACAGCTTGGTCGCCATCCTTCTCAGCCGTCCAGCTCGGCCGCCGCCTCAGCTCCGCCGCCCCAGCTCGGTCCGCTTGCGGCGGCCGGTCTGCTCGCGGCGGCCAGCACAAAGTCGCGGTCGGCCCGCAGCTCGGGCGAGGCGAACTCCAGCGCCCGGCCGTTCTGCCCCACGGCCGCCAGCACGAGCTCGCGGTCGGCCCGCAGCTCGGGCGAGGCGAACTCCAGCGCCCGGCCGTTCTGCCCCACGGCCGCCAGCACGACGTCGCGGTCGGCCCGCAGCTCGGGCGAGGCGAATTCCAGCACCGCGCCCTGCTGCCCCACGGCCGCCAGCACGAGCTCGCGGTCGGCCCGCAGCTCGGCCGAGGCGTGCCGCAGCACCCAGCCGTTCTGCTTCACGGCCGCCAGCATGCAGCCCCGGTGCTCCAGTGCCGGCCGCAGTCGCTCGGGCCACATGAAGCGGTCGTCTGGGAATGTCCACTTGGGATACTTCTCCATCATCGACAGGAACTCCTCCTGCAGGCCCAATACCGGGTCTCGCACGGCCAGCAGCTCCAGGGGCGCGCTCATGCACGCCTCCCAGAAGACTTCGTCGTTCGAGATCATAGCGCGTGCCGAGGGCCCCGAATGGCAAAAGGCCAGCTCAACGGCCGGCGCGCCCCAGGCGAGCGCCACCGCCGCGCGCAGCACCGCCAGCGTGGCCGGCCGCTCGCACTCCCAGACGACTTCTCCCGATAGCAGCCGCACGCGCACGACCATGACTGGACGCTTGAACTTCAAACGGCTCCGGAGTGTGAGAGTCATCTGCTCGCGGCAATCGAATGGTCTCGGCTTCACCCAAGCGGAGACAGAAAATATCATTGGCCCCAATAATATTTTTTTTTTCGCCAGGCAAGTGTCGAGCAGAAGCATTGCCGCCCCAACAATAGCTCAGGGCGAAGCCCCGGCTGAAGCTGCCCGCGGCGACCCGTGGCGGCTGAACTGCCCGCGGCGATGGAGCTGCCCGCGGCGGCCGGCGGCCGAGCTGCCCGCGGCGACGGAGCTGCCCGCGGCGACGGAGCTGCCCGCGGCGACGGAGCTGCCCGCGGCGGCCGAGCTGCCCGCGGCGACCAAGCTGCCCGCGGCGACCGAGCTGCCCGCGGCGACGGAGCACGCCGAAGGCGCTAGGGACGAAGCCCCGACTGCCCGTCCCGTCTCACGCCTCCTCCGCGGGCTCGTCCCATTGCGGCTCCAGCTCGGCCGCATGGATGGGCCACGGCTGCGCGCGCTCAGCGGGGCTCAGCCGCGCCGCCAGCCGGTGCGCGCGCTGCTCCAGCGACTCCGTGGGGCTGGGCGCGCCCGCCGCGCGCTGCTCCCGGCTCGTGGCCACCTGCCGCGTGAAGACGCGCCGCAGCAGCTCCCGCTGCTCCTGCAGGTACACGTACCGAGCGCCACCGCCCTGCACCGTCGGGCCCGCGAAGGCCCACAGCAGCGGCTGCGCCACGTAGTCCGCGTGAGCGTCGCCCAGCGCGTGCAGCCGCAGCCGCTCGGCCTTGGCGCGCTGCCCGAAGGCCCCGCGCAGCCGCCGCCACGCCGCGAAGGGCAGCTCCGGCCACAGCTCCAGCGCCACCGTCGACAGCCCCAGCGACAGCGGCCCCGACTGCACGGTCGTGGCGAGCTGCGCCTCCGGCATCTCGGCCGGGTTCAGCGTGCTCTTCCGCGGCTGCGCCTTCTTCAGCGCCAGGCCCGCGCGCACCGCCGCCTCCACCACGGCGCTCATGTGCTTTGCCAGCGCCAGCTGAAAGGAGAAGAACCGCTGGCCCAGCGCGTCCAGGAAGGAGGCGCGCGCGGCCTCCAGCTGCGCCTGCAGCCCGTCGCCGTGCTCCTGCAGGTGCGCCTCCAGCATGTCCGCGCGCTCCTGCAGCACCGCCGCAGCCGCCACCACGGCCCGCTGCAGCGACTCGTCGCGCTGCCGCAGCACGAGCGTCAGGGCCTCGTCGCGCCGCTGCAGCGCGAGTGCCAGGGCCTCGTGACGCTGGTGTAGCGCCCCAAAGCCTCCGGTGCGCCGGATGCTGGGAAGGATGTCCGCACAGACCCAGCGCTTAAAGCTTTTGGCCTCCTCCTTCCGTGATCCGAAGATGAGCGAGTAAAGCGCCGGCTCGTTGATGTACATGGCCTTGAGCTCGTTGTATCCAAGGGGTGGTATCTGGGAGATACCACCCCCTAGCGGCATCCCCTTGGCATCGATCAGCGCTCGCAGGTCCATCTTGTCCTCCGGATATACGTTATCCTGCAGAGTCTGCGAGATGTTCTTGTACCCGAGGAAAGACACGATGGGCTTGGCCTGAAACCAGGGCATCTCCGGATTGTCGGGGAAGCGGTAGACCTTGACGACCTGCCCGTCCAGCGACAGCTCCATCCTGTCAAGGTCGAACGACAGCGGCACGCGCATCGGAAGAGCGAGGGCTCCGGGAGGGCTGCGCGAGCGCTCCTCATGGGACGCCATGGCTGGCACGGGGCGGGCTGCAGTGTCGAACTCTGAGCCGGCCAAAGCTCTGGATGATTGAGGTGGGGGAGGGGGCTTCGCTCTCAGCTCCTAGGAGCTCCCTTTTCGGCCTTGTCACTACCTGCTGACCCCCCGCCGCTGCGGAGGAGCAATGTGGAGGCGCGCACGCGCCGCCGCGCCGACCGCCAGCCCCGGTCCTGCAGGAACTCGGCGACGGAGCGCGCCGAAGGCGCTAGGGGCGAAGCCCCGGCTGCCCGCGGCGACCAAGCTGCCCGCGGCGGCCGAGCTGCCCGCGGCGGCCGAGCTGCCCGCGGCGGCCGGCGACGGAGCTGCCCGCGGCGACGGAGCTGCCCGCGGCGACGGAGCTGCCCGCGGCGGCCGGCGATGGAGCTGCCCGCGGCGGCCGGCGATGGAGCTGCCCGCGGCGACGGAGCTGCCCGCGGCGACGGAGCTGCCCGCGGCGGCCGGCGATGGTGCTGCCCGCGGCGGCCGGCGATGGAGCTGCCCGCGGCGACCGAGCTGTCCGCGGCGTCGCCACCGCGCGAAGTCCTAAACGAGGGGAAGGACGGCGCTTCCAGAATAACAATTAAGGTATGTCAGCAAAGGATTGCATGAGCATGGCACAAATGAACGGGTCCGTATTCCAGGGACGCATGGATTGTTGCCGACTTGTTGGAATCTGAGAAAAAAGATTTCATATTTGAATATCTCTTCTGAGCGCATGGTGAACTGGATGGAGTCGTAGCCATCAGCCAGGGCAGCTTTGGCCAGATTGGTCTGCTTCTGATCGCCATCGTCGGGCGGTGTTGCTATCCTGAACCATTCAAATGCATTGGCGTGATCAATGAAGCTCAAAGTTTTCCCAACATTCAGCCAGTTTCCACTCCCTTTCATGTAATAGAACCATACATAAGCACCGACGGAATCGGCTCCTCTCTGAACTTCTACCCATGTGTCGTCAGGAACTCCTCTGAGGAGCTTGAAATTCAAATCGAGACCACCGGCCGCCACGCCATGGTACTGGTACTGATATACCGCCGAAGTTTCTCCAGATACATGGGGGTCCAACACTGTGAAAAGAGAACGATAAAAACTTGGGCGCTCTGGAAGTGGTTCGGGAAGCACTGCTCTCAAACTGGGAGGGAGTAACTTGGGCTGAATAATCCAAAAATCTTGCATGTCAATCGGACCCATGTCCAGCATCCATTGGAGCTGCATGTCACTATATATTTTCGTCAAATACATGTACCAAGGCGAGGTACGAAGGTTATCGAGATTGCTCCATTTTGAATCCGAGGTACGAAGCTTATCGAGACTGCTCCCTTTTGAATCCGAGGCACGAAGCTTATTGGGACTGCTCCATTTCGCGCTTGGACCATCAAGTGCCAAAGCGCAAGCCCATGAGATGATTACGATGATAGCGAAGACATAGATGAAGACGATCTTGCGGTTGTTGAGTCTGTGAGCCATAAAGGGCATTTGTTCTTACGCACACAATTCGTCTGAGAAATCGAGTGACCCCAAGTTCTGAGACACGAGGCTAAAGCGCGAGACGCCGCCGCTGCCGTCTTCGACCGCGCGGAGCTCAAGGACGTGTCGGAGCTGGGCTCGCTGCTGCTGCTGCTGCGCCGGCGCGAGCTCTGAGCCGCGCACGAGACGGATCACACTGACGCTCGAAAGAGAAATGAGGCGCGGCCGCTCGCGCGACGCACCGACGCCGCTGGATGAGGAGCTCTACGCGCAGGTGAAACGCGAGGCCGATCGGGTTTTCCAGAAGCCCGGCGCGTACAAGAGCGGCTGCGCGAGCGCTCCTCACGGGACGCCATGGCTGGCACGGGGCGGGCTGCAGTGTCGAACTCTGAGCCGGCCAAAGCTCTGGATGATTGAGGTGGGGGAGGGGGCTTCGCTCTCAGCTCCAAGGAGTTCCCTTTTCGGCCTTGTCACTACCTGCTGACCCCCCGCCGCTGCGAGGGAGCAACGTGGAGGCGCGCACGCGCCGCAGTGCCGACCGCCAGCCCCGGTCCTGCAGGAACTCGCCCAGGCGCCGCACCCGCAGCAGCGGCGGCTCGCCGTTGAAGTCGCGCTCCGTCAGCGTCCAGGCCAGGCCGCAGCCCGGCGCCGCGCGCAGCCGTCGCGACGGGGGAGAAGGCCCGGCTGCCCGCGGCGGCCGAGCGCGAGGAGTTGATGGGAAATCCCCAAGGATCCTTGAGACTTTTCAGACAACCTGTACCAGTCATCCCTCTGCACGGCCGCTAGGCCTGTACCACACTCCCCCATGCTCCGCTGCCTGGCCTCCAGCAAGACTCGCGAAGCACCGCGCGATCGACCCGCAGCTCGTCCGCGAGGTAGGGGTCCTTCAGATGGAGCTGCCCGCGGCGGCCGAGCTGCCCGCGGCGGCCGAGCTGCCCGCGGCGGCCGAGCTGCCCGCGGCGACGGAGCTGCCCGCGGCGGCCGAGCTGCCCGCGGCGGCCGAGCTGCCCGCGACGACGGAGCTGCCCGCGGCGACGGAGCTGCCCGCGGCGACAGAGCTGCCCGCGGCGACGGAGCTGCCCTCGGCGATGGAGCTGCCCGCGGCGGCCGGACTGCTCGCGACGGCCGGGCACGCCAATGGCGCCAGGGGCGAACCCTGCGCCGGGCACGGTGGCGTCTGCCGACAGTCGCCTCACGCCTCAGCCGCCTTCATGTCAGTCCAGGACGGCTCGATCTCCGCGACGTGGATCGGCCAGTCCACGGCCCGCTGAGCGGGGGTGAGGCCCGCGGCCAGGCGGCGGGCTCGCTGCTCCAAAGACTCCGTGGGCCTGGGCGCGCCCGCTCGGCGCTGCTCGGTTGTCGTAACCATCGGCGTGCAGAAGACCTGCCGCAGCATCGCATAGTCCCGCCGCAGGTAGATGTACCTGCTGCCGCCTCCCTCCACACCGCCGGGCCCACCGGTGAAGGACCACAGCAGTGGCTTGGCCACGAAGTCGGGGTGCGCGGCCCCGAGCTCGTGGCGGCGAAGCCTCTCCGCCTTGGCGCGGCGCCCGAAGCTGCTGCCGAGCTGCAGCTCCTTCCACACGAAGAAGGGCAGGTCGGGAATGATGTCCATGGCCACGCAGGACAGCGGAAGCGACTGCGGCCCCGTCTCCGCTGGCGTCGCGCGCTGGTCCTCCGGCATCTCGACGCTGTTCTTGGACGCCTTCTTTGGCTGGGCCTTCTTCAGGGCGAAGGCGTCGCGCACAGCCGCTCCCACCACCTTGCTGATGTGGCCGGCCAGCGACATCTGCATGAACGCCGCCAGCTTATTGCCCAGAGCGTCGAAGAAGGACTCCCTGGCCGCCTGCCACAAGGAGTCATCGCGCTGCCGCAGCAGCTGCCTCAGGCCCTCGTCGCGCTCTTGGAGAGCATTTTGAAAACTCTCAAGGATGCTTGGGAGCTTTCGCACCAAGTCCTTGTGCTCGCGGTCCTGCAGGACCTCGACCAAAGGATTGTCCACGCGGCCTCGGAGGTGGGCCTGGATGCGCTCATTGGCCAAGAGACTCTCGAAGGTCACCTGACTCCCTCCGACGCCGAAGAAGGACTGCACCATGTCCCTGCGAAGCTGGCTGGAGAGCTCGCAACCGGGGATCAGGATCAGGACCTCTGCCAGGCAGGCGGCAGTAACGCAAAGCGTGGCCTGGCCACCCCACGATTGAAAGCGAACTGGAAAGACTTGAGCAGGCACGGCTGCATGCTCAAGTCTTTCCAGTTTCTCCATGTCGAGCTGCCAAAAGTCCAGGAGCAGGCGATGGCATATTGATTGCGCAGCTGCGTAAGAACATTTCTTGGCCAACATCACCGCGTCGATGAGGGCCATGACCAGCTGACCTTGGACCCTGGCTGCCCGCAGAGGCAGCTTTCCCTCCTCTGCGCCTCCACAGATCTTGAAGAAGGACACCAACGACTCGTACTCCGCCGGCGTGTAGACGTTCAGCTCCACCAGCACCTCTTCGATTTTCTGACGAAGCGAGGGCTCATACCCACCAGCCTCGCAGAGGCGCTTCAGGAACGAAGGAGTCTCCAACACTTGCTTTGCCACCCTGTTGGAGAAGAGATCCGCCACGGCCCTGGGTGCTTCCAGCGGCAGGACCGTGTGTGTCGCTCTCTGCCAGCCTTCCACATAGCGCATCTCAAACTGAAGCCCGCGCTTGGAAACCGCGTCGACCACGTAGTTCTTGCCCTCTCTGCCAAGCACGATGTTGACCAGGGATTGTACTCCGAGCCAGCGAATCGCGGGGGCGCCCGAGGAAGCGGAAGAAGGCAGGGGCGCCTTCTCTGTATCTTGCCACGCCCACTGCGAGAAGTCCCAGGGCTCCGCCTCCTCATCCTTCTGGGCACGAGGCTTCTTGGACTTACTGCAAGAAGCCTCTACTCCCTGCCGTTTCTTGATCGTCATGGCTCACGCAAGTCTAGGGGAGGTTGAGGGTCAGGGTAAGGCTGAGCCTATGAGACTGTCTGAAAACACCTGGAGGCCAAGCGCAAAGGAAACTCGTGGCAGCCGGGCAGCTTGGCGGCTGCCCCCAGCGCCCCCCAGCAGCTTGGCGGCCGCCCCCAGCGCCCCCAGCGCCCCCCAGCAGCTTGGCGGCCGCCCCCAGCGCCCCCAGCGCCCCCCAGCAGCTTGGCGGCCGCCCCCAGCGCCCCCAGCAGCGCCCCCAGCAGCTTGGCGGCCGCCCCAAGCGCCCCCAGCAGCTTGGCGGCCGCCCTCCAGCGCCCCCAGCAGCTTGGCGGCCGCCCCCCAGCGCCCCCAGCAGCTTGGCGACCGCCCCCAGCGCCTCCAGCAGCGCCCCCAGCAGCTTGGCCGCCGGGAGCAGCTCAGCGGCCGCCCCCCAGCGCCCCCAGCAGCGCCCCCAGCAGCTTGGCCGCCGGGAGCAGCTCAGCGGCCGCCCCCCAGCGTCCCCGGCAGCTGGACCGCCGCCAACAGCTTGGTCGCCATCCTTCTCAGCCGTCCAGCTCGGCCGCCGCCTCAGCTCCGCCGCCCCAGCTCGGTCCGCTCGCGACGGCCGGTCTGCTTGCGGCGGCTGGTCTGCTCGCGGCGGCCAGTCTGCTCGCGGGCAATCGAATGGTCTTGGCTTCACCCGAGCGGAGACAGAAAATATTATTGGCCCCAATAATATTTTTTTTTTCGCCAGGCAAGTGTCGAGCAGAAGCATTGCCGCCAGCAGCAGCCAATAATAGCTCAGGGCGAAGCCCCGGCAGCCGAGCTGCCCGCGGCGACCGAGCTGCCCGCGGCGACCGAGCTGCCCGCGGCGACCGAGCTGCCCGCGGCGACCGAGCTGCCCGCGGCGACCGAGCTGCCCGCGGCGACCGAGCTGCCCGCGGCGACCGAGCTGCCCGCGGCGAC
>Ga0214923_10008370_pt1 | contig 11029 bp, 13 predicted proteins | sample LL1510_MetaG_FD_177993 | JGI IMG/M metagenome (GOLD analysis project Ga0214923, IMG submission 177993) | Freshwater microbial communities from Lake Lanier, Atlanta, Georgia, United States - LL-1510 | ecosystem: Environmental > Aquatic > Freshwater > Lake | place: USA: Georgia | collected... | reverse complement strand
ACAAGCAGCGCGAGGTCGTGTACGGCTTCCGCAACGACATCATCCATGCCGACGATGTGCGCGACCGCCTCATGGACATCATGGAGGAGGTGGTGCTGCAGAAGGTCCAGCAGTTCACGCACGCCGAATCCGATCCGGGCGATTGGGACATCCGGGGCATGGCCGACTGGGTGAACCTGAACTTCCCGCTGGGCATGCCCGAAGAGGAGATCCTCAAGGCGGCCCGGTCGGGCAAGGTGGCGCCGGTGCAGGGCTCGATGTTCGACGGCCTGAGCGAGGCGCAGTTCGCGGCGCTGAACTTCCTCTCCCAGTCGATCCGCGAGGCCTATGAGTTGAAGGTGAGTTTCGAGCGCGCCGACGCCCTGGCCAACATCGAGCGCTACACCATCCTCGATGCCATCGACCGCCTCTGGCAGGAGCACCTCTACGGGATGGATTCGCTGCGCAACTCCATCGGTTTGCGGGCCTACGGCCAGCGCGATCCGCTCATCGAGTACAAGGCCGAGGCCTTCAAGCTCTTCGACGCCCTGATGGTCAACATCAAGTCGGAGATCTGCCACAACATCTTCCGCAGCGCCTCGAGCCTGATGGCCTTCGAGCAGTTCCTGCACAACCTGCCGCAGACGACCGTCCACGAGACGGCGGCTCCGTTCCAAGATCCGGCCTCACTGGCTGAATCCAGCAACGTGGTCACAGAAGCCAACGAAGAGTTGGCCAAGGCCCAACCCGTGCGCGCCGTCCCCCGCGTCGGCCGCAACGACGTCTGCCCCTGCGGCAGCGGCAAGAAATACAAGAAATGCTGCGGGCAGTGAGGGGACGCTGGGTCGTCACGAGCCGGAGGGCCAAGCCATGGAACGGGGTTGGGGAACGCGTTCCCCGACCGAGGTTGCCTCTTTGTATGGTCACCATGGCCCTTGGAACGGCTTGGCTTTGCGGTCGTTCGCCAACGCGGTAGCCATGTTGTCCTACGTCGCGGTGCGTTTGGTTGTTCGGTTCCCAATCACCGCGAGATCAAGACCGGCACCCTCGCAGGTGTTCTTCGTCAGGCAGGCGTCTCAGTCGAGGAGTTCACTGCGGAACTCTGAACCGGCGTCATCATGATCTGCAGCACCTGACGCGCCCGGATCTGCCCTTTCAATCCGGTCAGGAGACAACACGATGTGGGAGTCACCGATTCCGCTGGCTCGGAATTCGTCCATGGACTCCGCAACCTGCATTGGATCTGGCCGAGGCTGCGAGCGACGTTCGTGGACGCCTGCCTGTCTCAGACTCGGAAACCGTTATCTGAACCCGTTTCCGGGATCAACCGTCACGGGCGGGCCTCCGTGGGTGGGCAGCAACATGGGGCAGAAGAATAACGCCTTGACGCCAAAACGTCAAAACGCTTTATTGCTTGGGATATGAAACGAGCCACCGTGTATTTCGAAGAGGACCTGCACAAGGCCTTAAAAATGAAAGCTATAGAGTCGGACTCCACCCTTTCCGATATCGTCAATCAAGCAGTCCGCTACACTTTAGAGGAAGATCTCGATGACTTGGAAGCCATCGAGGCACGAAAAGAAGAAGGCGAGATTTCGTATGAGGCATTTCTGAAAGAACTAAAGAGCCGTGGCCAAATTTGAAATTACTTTCCGTCCTTCTGTTGCGAGAGATACAAAAAGCATTCCCACACATCACCTCAAACGAATCATTGATCGAATCAATCTGTTAGCCGATGACCCTCGGCCAGTCGGAAGCACTAAGCTCTCCGGTAAGGATTACTATCGAATACGCCAAGGCGATTACAGAATAGTTTACGAGGTAATTGAGAGTCGGGTCGTAATAGTAGTCATCAAGATTGGCCACAGACGAGAAGTTTATAGATGAAGGATGAGCCCAACAAAGCGTTGGAGATCACTCCGGTAAATAGCTAGGTTCTGGTTTGCGCCACAACCGCGCCATCTGTCTCCATGTCTCATCGTTGATATTCGCTAAAATAGATTCCGATGCCACGATTCCTGCAGACAGAATAGTTTCGGCACATGCGCCAGCGACCCGACCGGATCGGAATCATGAATGGGGATCGGGGTCAGGATCGGGGTCAGGAAACGATTTCCGAATGTGGAGCCGTCGCGTTTTCGCGAGGAATGGCGTCCATGCCGCCGATGTCATCGCCCCGCCGCCCGGAGATCTGCGGCGCGGCGCGGTGGCATGGGCGGTGACAACGCCTCGGCGCAGGTCCGGAAACTCTCCGCACGGCCAGCGAAGAACGTTCATCGGAGATTCAGGCGTGGATGAAGGCCTTCGAATCAAGGCAGCCAGCATTGGAATTCGTTCCCTGAACCCGTTTCCCGGACAGGTCTGGAGAGCGAACTTGCCAGCAAACCACGGCTACAGCGACAGGGAGTTTTTCGACCCGAAGGCTGGGGAGAAGAAGTGAGTCGCTTGACAGATCACCGGGGTGGGACAGCTGGCGACCTCTCCGTCATCCGCTCGCGCATCGTAGGAACTCGTGAGCGCGCCGTGGCCTCCACCACCGTCGCTGAGCTTGGACGGTAAGCGCCACCACATCCCGCCCCAAGAAGCCGGCAACTTCCCATCCAGGTTGCGGAGCCTGTTACCGAGTCCGAGCCGAGACAACCCATACGGCCGAAATCAGAAATTAGGTTCCTGACCCCGTTTCCGGGCAATTCCGCGAACAAATCATCATTAAACCCTCACATTTCAAGTTTTTCACCCCTCACTCATTTTCCATTTGACTATCTGATTAATCCGCCTGCTTCTTAGCCATCTTGGCACTTCCCGCATGCTCAATAAAACCAACCTTCTGCAACGAGTAGTCATTCCCGTGATCGCCGACCAGTTCATGGTCCGATCAAGAACCACCGCGATCCGCGGAATCCCCTCCGTCCGAGGCATTAAAATCAACCTCCGCCTGCTTCGGATGCGGCCCGGTCAAACCTCCAACTTCGCCACCTCCACCGCGACCGCCGCCGGAGAAATCCAAGCCAACAAAAGCAAGGACAGCGACTTGATCGGAGACCCACTCCCGAAGCCCTCAACCAGGCCCTCGTCCCCCCGGGATAACAGAAAATCTAGGTCCGCCAACCCTCCGCTCAACCGCACGTATCACAGTGTCCTTAGCCCGATGCCCCGCGTCGTTTAGCTTCACGTTAGGCAAATCCGACACGCCAATGGCTCAACTAGTATCTGACTGCCCTCGTTGCAACTCCTCGAAGACTACCTTTGATGTCGGAGCCCAAAATCACATTCTCGTCAAATACGAATGGCAGAATTGGTTTGAAGTGTTTGCCATTTGCCGTCAGTGCAGCAAATCTACCGTCTTCCTCATTTCACAAGCTAATATTACGGGGAGTGAAGAGTGGAAGTCGCGTGGCATTCAGTCCCTAACAACTTCTTTAAACAGATATTTTAACATAGAGCGACACATCTCACTCAGCGATAGTCATTCAATTGTTCCACCCGAGCATCTACCCGCTGAAATCGAATCGGCGTTCACAGAAGGCGCTCGCTGTCACTCCATTGGGTGTTACAATGCGGCAGCAACAATGTTTAGGTTATGCGTCGATCACGCGAGTCGCGCTAGGCTACCATCGGAGGACACTCAAGGCCTCAATTCCAATACCAGAAGATCGTTGGGCCTTCGACTCAAGTGGCTATTCGAAGCTGGGAGGCTTCCAAGCGAATTGCGAGAGTTATCGGTTTGCATCAAGGAAGATGGAAACGATGGGGCCCACGCAGGCATTTTGAAAAAAGAGGACGCGGATGACATTCTAGACTTCACATTCGAGCTTCTTAAGAGACTATTCACTGAACCAAAGAGGCTGGAGTTGGCAACGCTGAGACGAGATGAAAGAAGACGGCCAAAGACCTAAATCTAGCCGCCAAACAAGGCGCTCCAGCGAACCTAGCCATCTCGCCTCCTCTGCAGTCCTTGCTTTTCGACGGCCAGGTCGCTAAGCTTTCGCCGTTAACCAAAAATATATGCCGACGCCAATAAACCAACGTGACTATTTTGCCGAAATGTATGTTGCTGGTATTCTTGCCGACGCCAAATGGAACGTTTACTTTCCACGACGAGACCAAGGATTCGACTTCATCATTACAAAGACGATCTCAGGCAAGATTATTATCCGAGCGGTCCAGGTAAAGGGTAAGTATCCTGAGACTATGACCGCCTCCCGTAATACATACGGCTATACGGGCAACCTAACTCAGACACATGAAGACATGGTGCTTGTGATACCATTTTTCCCTGCGAACGGGATCTGCGTCGCACCATCCTGCATCGCATTCGCCCTTTGGAACGACATCAGAACAAATACAAAAGGGAAATGCTCCTGTGTTCCCGCTACTCTCAAAAAGGGCATTCCTGCTCCGAGAAGACATTTCACACACATGTTTGACGCGTGCGGACTCAAGAGGATAGAAAAGAATGGCTAACGGGCCGAGGAACCTTTAAAGATCCTTAGATTTTATTATAGTTTATGGCCACTGATATTGAGTGAGAAAGAGAAGGCATCCGCCCATGCAAACACAGCGAGATCCAAACCAAGACTCCCCGCGGCGCCGTTACTTCTCCGGCGCGCTGGGCTTTGCCCTCTTCGCCGGCCTTGCGAGCCTCCTGATGCTGACGGGTTGCATCCGGGTTGAAATCAGTGGGTTTGACCCCTTCGACTCGTCCTCCTCGGCCAAGGAAGAACGGGTGAGACTTTCTTTGAGCGAGGTGGATGGGAGAATCGCCGGCGACTGGGAGACTTCGGAGAACTTCTTCAAATCTCCGAGCGACGGGAGCCATTCCTTCAAGCAAACCACCCGCAACGACCGTTCCGGGGTGTGGGAGATCGTCTATGGAGGGAACTCCATCAGCTTTCCCAAGGAGCATTATGGAATCAACAAGCCGAGCACCGCCCCCATCCAGGTGGTTTCCAAGCAGGACCCCGGGACGATCGAATGGGCCGGACAGCGGGTGGGCAACAAGGGCACCGGCCGCTACACCTTCACGCCCAACCCGGATTTCCTGGCGGCGATCCGGCCCCTCACATCGGGAGATCTTCAACTTCAGGATCTCGAGTATCTCGCTCAGAGCAAGGTGGAGCGCGCCTACTTCATCCAGGCGGCCTCGTTGAACGGGGGCAAGGTTGCCGTTGGGGAGGTCATGACGCTGGTCAATCATGGGATCCCGCTGGAGGAGCTCAAGCAGTGGGCGACCGCGCGATCGACCCTGTCGATTCCCCTGGTGATCGAGCTCAGAAACAATGGGTTGCGGCCGGAAGTCTTGAAAGGATTTGAGCAAGCCCAGCCCGGGATCGCTCCGGAGGACGTCATCCGCTACCGCCAAAACGGGCTCAATCCGGACTATGTCCAAGCTTGGGTTCAGGCGGGGTTTGCCCTCAGGGCCGAAGAATTTATCCGCCTGCGCCACAACGGGGTGCCGATCGAGTTCGCGCAAGCCCTGCGGCGGGGCGGGTTCTCGGGCTCGATCGAGGACATCATCGGCCTGCGCAACAACGGGGTTTCCTCCGACTTTTACGCGGGGGCCATGGGGGCCATGCCGAAATTGAGCAATACCGAGATTGTACGGCTGCGGCAATATGGGGTGCCGGTGGACTACCTCCGAGGTTGGAGAGACATCGGATATGAAATCTCCGCAGAGGAGATCATCCACCTCCGCAATCACGGGGTTCCGATTGACTACGCCAAACAGGCCAACCCGCCCGGACGGAAGCTGCTGGACCCGGCGACCCTGATCGACGCCCGCAACCGGGGGCTCTCGGCCGAGACGGTTCGCAAGCTGCGGGAATAGCCCGCCGTCGGCTGGCGTGGAAACAGCCTCGGGGATCGGGGTCAGGGAACGATTTCCGAATTTCGAGCAGTCGCGTTTTCGCGAGCAATGGCGGCCGTGCCGCGGATTTCATGGCCCGTTGCGTGGGGATCTGCGACGCGTCGCGGTGGCTTGGGCGGTGAGAACGTCTCGGCGCAGGTCCGGAGACTGTATACACGGGCCAGCAGGGAGTTTTCACCCGAGATCCAGGCGTGGATGGACGGTTTTAGTTTTTGGCCTACAAACTGGGAATCCCTTCTACCAACTTGATTTTGGTTTTTAGCATTTTGTATCCCGGTTTTGGATTTTTACTTTGACCGGCTTGATCCCGCTTCTAACGATGGATGCCCCTCCCAACTCGCGCATGCTGAACACAACCATCCTTCTGCCACGCGGGAGCACCGCGGTGACCGTCACCCGGCTCATGGTTGGATTTCGAACCTTCGCAATTCGCGGAATCACGTTCGGTCAGCTTCGCCGCCCGTTTCGGTCGAGCTTCGCTCTTCACGATCACCCTTTAAAGCGCCGCATAAGAAATCCAAGCGTCCGAAGCCAAGAGCAGCGACTGGATCGGAGACACCCTCGATGCCCCAAAACTATCCATCTTGCGGCCGAAACAACCCGGAACACGAAAACCCCAACCGCATTGGCTGAACTCTGAAGCTATGAATCCAAACCTGCTATGCCTGATTCCGTTGGCCGTCGCCCTCGTGGGTTGTACCACATTGGATCTTCCAAGAGGCGCTCGGTTGGTCGGCGGTGGCCTGTTGATTTCTTACGAAGCACCCACCGACGGCACGGCAATCCTGATCGAGCGAAACACCCGCCGGATCGTGTGCACAGAATCGATGACCGAAACCAGCACTTTCGAGTTCGGCCAGGGGCCTGAAAGTAACTATGAAGTCCTTTTCAGAATGTTCGCGCCCTCGAACTCCAACTATACGGAGTACAGTGTTTTCCCCATCCCGACGAACACCTTCTTCCAGCTCTATTTCGTTCCGAAGCATCCGAAGAAGGAATGACCAGTCCACCAGACGGTCCAGTGAACGGACGGCAGCCAGTGCACTGAGTGTCGCAACACGCGCTTCCAGCAAGTTGACACCGGCACTGAAAATTACGTTAACCTAAAACATCCACACCGAGTGATTACAAAATTGAAGTGCTCCAATTGCGGGGCTGCCATGTCGAACCTCAACATGTCTTGGGGCTGGAAGAACGCTGTGTTGATGGTCCTAATCATGTCATTAGGTTTCCTGCCGATAATAAAAATGACCTTTTTCAAGGCCGACGTTACCAAGGACCTGACGATCAGTGACATTCAAACACGCAGCATCGACGGGCAGCTTGAGATTGTGGGGCTCATCACAAACTCAGGAAATCGAACTTGGTCCCTTGTCACGGTCGAGGCCGAGTTTTTCGACGCTTCCGGGACATTCATCGATGAGGCATCGGAGTTTGTTCAGGCCAATATCACTGGACACGCGAAAGAACACTTCAAGATTGCTATACGGTCGCCATCAGCCTTGTTGACGAATGCGGGCACGAAAATAAATGTCAAAATAGCTGGCGGCACCACGTCGCCATTCTGAGCGAACCGGGTCAGGGAACGACTTCCGAACTGGACTGAGGTGGGTGCCAACTACTGTCGAACAATGCCTTGGGAAGAGCTCATCCCGCACCGCCAAACCAAATCCACAAGGTGTCAACAGTTTTGAGATAACAGGATTTATTATGCATCCACGTATCTTGATTCTCCTGAGTTTTGTGCTCGGGATGAGCTCTGTCGGAACCATTTATTTTATTTCAGGGCAGTTTTGGCCGAAATGGCTATTTAAGGGGGCGGAGCACCTCACGAAGCGTCAGAGCGAAGTCCGTGCTGTCGGTGTCATCGTGTTCGGCGCAGCCATCGGCATCGTCTCTGTGCTTCTGCCATCTCTGCAGTACTGATTCATGAAGCCAGAAATCGCGCCATCACCCAACCGCCTCCAGTGCTTTCCGGGATGCGCTTTGCACGAGTTCGAACACCTTTTCTTCATTTCAAGCATCTCCCCGATGGCGGTAGGTGAAGAGCGACGTTCACCAACAAAACCCCATCCTATAACTGAGCAATGAATCCAAAACAAAAGAACACGCTTCTAGCCGCTGGCATTGTGTCAGGATTGCTGTCTCTGCCGATGACGTGGATGACCATCCGCAATGCCGAAATCAATATCAAGGGTGGCTTCGGAGACTTGTTGGATTCCGCATTCCAAGGGATGACTTTCGATATTACGGGGCTAAACGGCAATGTGACACTATTATTCAAAACACCTCTCTGGTTTATAGTTGCGATCGCAATCGCAGCGAATGCCTTACAGCTGATGCGCTCATCGGACATGTTTGCGATACCCAAGGGGGCCCTTCGGATCGTAGTGATTGGAGCAACGTTCTGGGTTACCGTTCCGATAATCAACGTGTTGTTGACCGGCGAGGCTACTCTGGGGATCGGGGCGCTCCTAGGTCTCTGCTGTGCGGCTGCGCCGTTGGTTTGCCTTTTCGTACCCGACACAAAGGTAGAAAGGAGAGAAGGCAACCCTGCCGAAACAGTGGAGTGACAACGACGCCGACTCCCACAAGCCGTCAAACAATCGTTGAACAAAATTGGAACGGATCGGGGTCAGGGAACGATTTCCGAATTTGGAGCAGTCGCGTTTTGGCGGGCAGTGAAGGCCGTGCCGGGGATTTCATGGCCCGTTGCGTGGGGATCTGCGACGCGTCGCGGTGGCTTGGGCGGTGAGAACGTCTCGGCGCAGGTCCGGAGACTGTCTACACGGGCCAGCAGGGAGTTTTCACCCGAGATCCAGGCGTGGGGGAAGGCCTTCGAATGAAGGCAGCCAACATCGGAAATCGTTCCGTTTCCCTGACCCCGTTTCCGCACCATGCGACGCAGGTCGAAATCCGCTGAAAAGTGGGCCTAACACAGCAGTGAATCCGGCAACCCGGCGGTCGAGCGAATGGAGGCCGGCCGTTGCGTTCCGATTCAACGTCAATGCCGCAGGCGGATGAGCCCCCCTCGTTGCTGAGCTAAAAACGACCGGTCGAATTACCGCCGTTGCCAATGCCACCACGCCGGCATACTTTCGTTGGATGAGTGTTCAGGAGATCCGCGCTGAAGTAGAAGCGATGCCGGCGGATGAGCGCAGACGTCTGGCCGCCTTCCTCGTCTCGTTGAGGCACAAGGACTTGGCGGACTATCGCGCCCGCATGGCGCAGAAGATTGATGACGATTCTCCCGCGAATTGGGTCACCTTGGAGGAGATGGATCATCGGTTGACCTCTTGAGCGATGTCCTATCGGTTGCTGGTCTCCATCGAGGTGATCGAGTTCATCGAGCGGCTGCCGTCGAAGACGCGGGAGGCGCTTCGTCTAGCGATTCGATCGATCGGTCGTGACCCCATGGGGCGGTCCGATGCGCTGGACCGCGACGCCACCGGCCGACGCATACAGATCGCGGTGATCGGGGACTATGCGGTGATGTATTGGGTGGATGAGGCTGACCAGCATATCAAGGTTCTGGACATTCACGCAGCGGACCAATAACTCGCCGAACCACGCGGTAAATGCGAGCCGCCGGTCCGTTGCTACGCTCGGCGTTGGAAGCCAGTTTTGCTCACCTTGCTCCGCGCTACGGTCCTTTCCGGGGTGCGGGAAGCGGGGTCAGGCTACGCTTTCCGAATCTCGTAACCGCTTCTGCGGCGAGGATTGGATTTGCAAGGGCCGTCATCATCACCTTCTGATCGAGACACCCCAAATGAACGCCCGGGTGCGCCGCCCGCTCGCTGCGGAGAATAGAACCGCTATTCACCGCAGTTGGTGCGGAGAATGAATTGCACCTGCGGGGAATAACGGCACAATCACCGCAATCGGCGCGGAGATTGCATGTATATCCACGAGCAAACGAACTGGCCGGATCTCCGGTGGGACTCGGCCAAGCTGGCGGCCCCTCTCGCCGAGGTGCGGTTTCTGCAGGGATCGTTGATCGGCCGGATGCAGTCGCTCGGGTTCCCGCTCCGGGAAGAAGCTGCCTTGCAGACGCTGACTCAGGACGTGGTCAAGACGAGCGAGATCGAGGGCGAGAAGCTGGACGCCGGAGCGGTGCGCTCCGCAATCGCCCGCCGCATGGGCATCGAGGTCGGCGGTCTGCCACCGGTGGACCGCAACGTGGAGGGCATCGTCGACGTGATGTTCGATGCCACGCACGCCTACGACCGGCCGCTGACCGCGGAACGGTTGTTCGGCTGGCATGCGGCGCTCTTTCCCACCGGCCGGAGCGGTCGGCAGCGCCTCACCGTCGGGGCTTGGCGGAATGAGGCCAGCGGCCCCATGCAGGTGATCTCAGGACCCTACGGCCGGGAAACGGTGCACTTCGAGGCACCGGGATACGAACGGCTGGAGGGCGAGATGGCCCGATTTCTGGACTGGTTCAACATCCCGGCGCCCACCGACCCCGTCCTCCGGTCGGCACTGGCGCATTTCTGGTTCGTGACGATTCACCCCTTCGATGACGGCAACGGGCGGATCGCGAGGGCAATCGCCGACCTGATGTTGGCCCGGTCGGAACGCAGTCCCAAGCGGTTCTACAGTCTGTCGTCGCAAATCCAGCAGGAGCGGAGGGCCTACTACGATGTGCTGGAGCGGAGCCAGAAGGGATCGCTGGACGTGACCGAGTGGATCGACTGGTTCCTGGGCTGCCTCCAGCGCGCGATCCAGAGCTCGGAAGTGACCTTGCAGGCCGTGCTGACCCAGGCGCGGTTCTGGGAGTCGCACGCGGGCAAGGCCTTAAACGGCCGTCAGCGGCTCCTGCTCAACCGCCTGCTGGATGGCTTTGAAGGGAAACTGACCTCCACGAAGTGGGCCCTCATCGCCAAATGTTCCCAAGACACTGCCCTGCGGGACATCGGCGACCTGATGGAGCGGGGCATCCTGACGCGCCAAGAAGCGGGCGGGCGGAGCACCTCCTACGAACTCGTGTTGCCGAGGCCGTGAGCGGACTGCCGAAACGAGGGCCAAAACGACGATCGGGGTCGGAGATTGGGTTCGGGGAATAGGGGGAATAGGGGTCGCCCATTAGTGCACCCTGTCGAGAGATAAAACGTCACCGTCCCAAATCTTCCTTGGGTTGTTGCTGATCGGTCTGAGGTCGGTTTGCGGTGGGCTGCATTCGGT
>Ga0214923_10008369_pt1 | contig 11030 bp, 15 predicted proteins | sample LL1510_MetaG_FD_177993 | JGI IMG/M metagenome (GOLD analysis project Ga0214923, IMG submission 177993) | Freshwater microbial communities from Lake Lanier, Atlanta, Georgia, United States - LL-1510 | ecosystem: Environmental > Aquatic > Freshwater > Lake | place: USA: Georgia | collected... | reverse complement strand
GGGCTGGCTAGGCTGGTGAAATCCAGCTGATCTGGGTTTGGGAGAGGTGGCTGAGTGGTCGAAAGCGAACGACTCGAAATCGTTTGAAGGGAAACCTTCCGTGGGTTCGAATCCCACCCTCTCCGTTTTTTGAAGGTTCTCAAAGGGTCTGGTTCATCCAGACCCTTTGCTGTATTTGGGTTTATGGTGGTTACTTGGTCCATGGTTGTCCCGCGAAACGCTGTTGTTTCTTGTGGTTCTGTTGTTGGATGTGTTGTTGGACTGTAAGATGGTGTTGTTGGAATAAAAGCGTGTTGTTGGATTGCTCAAATGTCTCTCTCTGACTCGCAAGTCCGTGCCCTTAAGGCAGGTGAGCGCAGGCAGAGCAAATCTGTCGGTGATTCCCTGATTTTGGTGATTGAGTCAGTTGCCAAGGGCGGCGGCAAGTCCTTTGAAGGGCGGATGCGATTCCCCCCTGGACGCAAGGGCAAGCAGGTTCCTGTGCGGATAGGTCCCTATGGCAAAGGTCTTGGCAAGTGGACGCTCAAGGAGGCAAGGGAGGAGTGGGATCGCATCAGGGCGTGGTCCAAGCAGACGGGACTGGACCCAAGGGAACTCAAGCGCCAGGAGCAGAAGGCGACTATCCAACAACACACAGGACCGACCTTGGAGCAAGCGGCGGAGTCTTTCCTCGGTCATTCGGATACCCGTGAGCGCACCAAGGCGGGTTATCGGAACATGCTTTGGAATCAGGTCTTGCCTGTGTTGGGCGGGTCAACGCCCGTGGAGCATTTTTCATGGGATTACAAGCATCCAGGCGGTAAGAACGGCAGGCAGGTCGTCTTGGACCTGAAGGTGGACATCGAACGCCGTGCGCCTGTTCATGCCGAAAATGTGCTGATGGTCCTGCGTCAGGTGTTTGACCACGCCATCGACCAGGGATGGATGTCAAGGGATCAGAACCCAGCACTGGGGACCAAGGGCACCAAGTCGAAGCACAAACCAACGCCTCATCCGACCTTGCGTTGGGAGCAACTGCCTGAGTTTTTCCAGGCGCTGGAGCAGAACCAGGCAAATGGGTCGCACATCACGATCTGTGCTGTGAAGGTGCTGTTTATGACTTTCTTGCGGGTCGGGTCCATGACCCCGATGCGTTGGTCTGAATTGGATTACGACCAAGACTTGTGGATCATTCCTGCTGAGCGGATGAAGAGTGGGAAGGAGCATGTCGTTCCCTTGACCGCACCCTTGAATGAACTACTGGAATCAATCAGAAAAATCTATGGGGATGAGGAGTTCGTTTTTCCTTCACCCAGGAGTAGAGGTGGTGCGTATCTCAATCCATATTCCATCAACCAGCATTTCATTCGGATGGGATATAAGTCCGTTCTCAGGGCGCACGGCATCAGGTCAATTCCGCTTACAGCAGGTCAGGAGGTGCTGAGTTTTTCTGCAGATGTCATTCAGCGTCAGATGGCACATGCTATTGGCGACAAGGTGCGTCAGGCGTATGACAGGTCGCAGTTCCTTGATGAACGAAGGAATTTTATGGTCTCATGGTGTGATGCTCTTCTATCTCAAGGACTAAAAGTATGAGTGCTTTTTTGTTGTGTCAAAGTGCAGGCATAAAAAAAGGGGGTGTATTACCCCCTCGCTGCTGAAACCTTTTCAGCAATCCAGTTTTGAATATCGGTTTCTAACCAAACCACCGTTCGTGAACCCAAGGGTATCTGCCGAGGGAAGGAGTCCTCGGCAATTCGGGCATAGATGGAGGATTTGGATAACCCTGTGAGGCGCTTCACCTCAGGAAGGCGCAGAAGGCGCTCAGCGATACTGCCCTTCATTTATCACCTTCTCCTGAGATAGGGCGGCACCGAAGTTTAAGTTCCGATAAGAACTCCAGTTCAGCAGTTGCCAAGTGAGAGATAATTTCCTCCAGCATCTCGCCAGTTAGGGCGTGATTGGGCGAAGGGGAATGGTAGCGTTCTTGAGCAACAGATTTAATGCCAAGCAAAAGCACCTCTGTGAATTCAGAGAAGCATTTCGCCTGAGTAGCATCATCCATGCTCATGAAACAACGTTCAAGATACTTGCTGTAGCAGGCAAGTAGTTCATGAAAACACATAAGAATAAAGTAAAAGAATAAGTTGCCGCACATTTACCGAGTGCAGCGTTCCTGATAAGGCGGCATATATTGCATTTAGGAATTGATGCTTTTATTCATCTTGCGAAAGTTGATCTGAAATCTGATTGAGTAGAATGCGAAGATCATTCATGGAAAGATCCGCAACAGGAATCATTTCGGTAGGCACACTCTCCGATTTGATGCATTCTCCGTGAATGTAGAGGATGCGTGAATCGCAGCAATGGCACTTGGCGATCTCAGTGTTAAGCATGATAATAAATTAATGAATTAGGAAAATTGTTTGAAAATGATTTGCGAGCACTTTTGGATCAGTTGTAAAAACCACTTTCTTGCCGATATCGGTGAATCTCTTGTGCTGTTCCCAGCATGCAGTGAGCATCAGAGAGGGAGTACCCGAAACTCTCAACTAGATCATCAACAACAGATTCATCCGAAAGGCACTCGTATTCATCATCTTCATAAAAGGAGATGATATCAATCGCCGATGCGATCGCATTGGCATAGTGCTGCTGTTTGGAAGTAATACTTTTGGAATTCATAATAGTTTTAATTAAAGTTAAAAATTGAATAAAAGCATCCATTAACCGAGGATGCCATTCCTTTCAGGCGGCAGAGTAGGGTTTAAAGGCGGTTCCTGATCGCCTGTATATTCAGTTGTATTCGCGTTCTAATCGCCTTATCTTTGAGCGAATGGAACGTTCTACATATTGCCCAGAAGGAGAGGTTGGGAGAGTTAATATCCAGGGAACTCCCTTGAGCGAACCACAAAACTTGATATGGCGATTTTGCGAAACAGAGATAGGTTGATCTGAGTATTGAGAAAGAGTGCGTAGAGTATCCCTGTAGATCTTTTTACTTAAGGGCATTTCACCAATCCCGAACGTGCCATGGGCAAGTAGATGATCCGTGTTCACCTACATAAGAACGATCAAGTAACTCTTGCGCCTCCTCTGCCGTTTTAATAGAGGAAGGAAGATAGATTACGGTTGTAGAACTTTCGCTCCAAACCAGTTTCTGAGCATCCGAATCCCAGTAGGGTTCGTAGAATTGAGAATAAATGTACCAAGGATTAAGTTCCATAAGATATTGAATATAAGGGAAAGATTGCCGAGAAAAAATCGCGGCAGTTGGTGGCAGAGCGGAATCAACCGCCAACGAGATAAGAATATGACGCCGTACGCGTACCGGCAACGGCATCTGTGACACTTTAGTAAGCGGCATATGCGTATGGTGTCGTATGCTTAGGTGATGGACGACCAGACCCTGCGCTACAAACTCACGATCCCTTTGATCGACAAGGACTACGGCAGTAATGCTGCTGAGGTTCTGGAGACCTGTGCCCTGGTGGCGGAGTATGCCCACGAACACACGCCTGATCAGATCAAGGCATTTCAAGAGCGGGTTTCGATCAACCCACAGGTTTGGTTGCGCCTTGTGGCACTACACCGTGACGAACGCCTTAAGAAGCACATAGAGCACTTGCCACCGTCCTATACGGCGCTCTATGCGATTCATCGGATGAAGGATGAAGAGATTGAAGCGGCAGTACAACAAGGCGTCATCACACCGAACGCCTCAAGTCATACGATCCTGTCTTGGGCAAAGCAAAACCGTCAGAGAGTAGGTGAAACCATTCCTCCCTGGAGGTGCCTGATCATCTTTGACCAGGAAGTTGAGAAGAAGGATTTAACTGCTATGCGATTTCGTATCAACGAGATCACAAGGGAATATGGAGCACGTTTTATGAGCGAAATTGATTATGTCCAGGAGGATCCAGTCGAAAGCAATCAGAAAAAGCAAATTGTTGAGGAACTGGAGAAAAAAGTCGTGGAACTTGCCAAACCCTTTCATGAGCGAATGACTGAGTATGAGAGGAATCGTTCTGGCATGCAGGAACTTGAGAACCTGCTTCACCTTGATGTGATGACCTTTGGTTGGATCACACGCCCTGACGAAGACATTCATGCAAAGGCGATGAGACACAGGTATACCCCTGCTTATGTCTACAAGTTTGCCTTAGAATTTCACAAGACTGATTCAAGGTCTCAAAGATTTAATTACAAACGTCGCCTCAGAGATCTTGCCGTGAAGCAACCAGATCTTAAGGGGTCAATTGATGAGGTCCTTGAGACCTATATGACGCGTTAGTCCTAGCGGATTTTTTTTAGAGGCAAGGGTAACACTTTATAGATTAGGAGGACCCAGTGGATTTCAACTGGTAATTGCACTAATAAGATAATAAGGTGCTTACCTCAGTCCCTTCTGGTGATTCTCTTCCTCAAATCATTATCAGTATAACTGATTTGGGTGGGTATTGGTTTCACAAAAGGCGTTGCTTCTTCATTAAGTCGTAGATGGTCTTAATGGCATGATCAATCACGGCATCCTCATTCGTGAACTCATTTCGACCCGTGACTGGACTCTTGATCTTGGTTTGAATATCCTTTATCAGTTTCCTGGTGTTACTGTTCATTTATCTGCTCCTGATAGTAGGTTTGAACTTTCAATTCCATTAAGTGCCTTTGCTGAGTATCCATTTCATTCATTAGGTATTGGTAGGTCTCAGGCAGGTAGTGATCCAGTGAGTCCAGTTGCTGTTGAAGAAAGGCGATCATCGATTCCAGGCGTTGGCGGTTGGAACTAAGTTGATTCATAAAGAGACCATCTTGTGTTTCTCATACCACCTGTAGTGCGTCAGGAGGAAGTGAAGAGTCCCAGTTCTGGATCTTCTCAAGTTTCTAGAGAGTTCATCGAATTCCTCAAGGGTGTCTTGGTGCTTGGATCCAAAGAACAGATTGATCGTTTTAGCGTCTTCTGGATAGGTTCTCGTGCTCATAAAATCGTTGCTGTAGGTGTACTATTTAGTCTTTGGTTAGAAGATCAGGTCTGAGTTCTCATAGTCCAAAACCAGATCTGAATCCTGATGGTGCTTGAACCTGTGGTAGTCCTTTAGGTTGTAGAAGGCATGGTGGTCGTAATTCCATTCCTTGATCACCAGTGCTGGATCCTCTTTGCGATTGAGGTTCCTAAAGCATTTAAAGCGTGGTGCAACCTTCTTTTGAATGATCCACTCCAATTGGGTTACGGTTGATCCAAAAGGAGCAGAAAGTGCCTCTAGATGAAGGTTTGAGTGCCAGATGAGGTTGCCATAGGGATCAGGTGCTCGTTCATGAAACCAAACGAGTTTGATGCGTTCTTCTGGGGGTGGTAACTGATGGAGATGGGACTTATAGATCGCTGATAGAAACTTATTCCTAAAGTGCCTAGCATGATCTTGCGTGGTTGAAAAATTCTTAGGTGCTGGAGTCCATTGGATCACCAGAAACCAAGAGGGAGGATGCTGGTTCCATTGGTGCTTGATGGATTGATGAATGGTCTTATAGAGCGTATTGGGTCCTAGTTGATTTCCTCCCTGTGGTCGGAAATTCGCGTCACTTCGTTCCGCGGATCCGTTTGGTTTGATCTTGAGTATCGCTGGAGTCATGGTTATTGGTACTTCTTAGGTTGATATGAGGTCTTTTCTTCTCTGGAGTTCTTATGGTCTTAGGAGATTTTCAGAGGTAATTTGATGTGCTCTCGGTAGGAGTGAGTTTCAAGTTGCTCTGAGGTAAGGTTGGAGTAACTCTCAGTTTTTTATAGTCCTTATTCCTCAAGGTTGGATCCGTCCTTGCTAATCAGTATGTGTTACTCGCCTTAATGATCTGCCTCTGCGATCACCAGTAACGAGTAAGTTTTAATCGACTTACTATATAGCGATTCTGATTTTTTGAGGAGTTCATCTGATAAGACGCGGACTTAACCCGCGAACCAGAAGGGGCAGATCAATTAAAAAGATGCTTTTCAGTGCTCATCCAAATTGCTGAATAGCAACTCTCTATGGGGATTTCTGATTGTCAAGAGAAACTCAATGACAATGCCTTTCAGGCATTACCTTCGGTATCTTCGTTCTGTGCCTTGAAGTATTTGCTTCCTAAGGGTCTTAGAGTATCTTGAAGATCTTAAAGTACTCAGTCCTTGTCTTCAACCGGAACAAACAGATTCTACTGCCAAAATAAGATCTTGTCAAGCGGTTTGAGTGGGGAATGTGCTGTAATTGGAGCAGGAAGATTGGCGATAAGATCAGAATTTGACCGCTATGGATTCACAAGATCCAATAAAGCGCCATTGCCATCAACTAACCGATAGCGTTGTTTTGTAGATCGTGCCCTTTGCTGTGCGATCTGATAGGCATTGCCTTCGTGATGGACAGTCTGGTACTGCTGCCATTTGCCGAATTGATCCTGATATTGAATCTTGATGGTGATCATCAGACTAAATAGAAGGTGGTTAGGGGATGAAAATGGTACGACTGAAAGACAGGGATTACAAGCACATCGTTCAAAGAATTCTGTGCATTATGCAGGAATATCGCTGCCTTCGTAGAAATTCGATTCAGTGTGAAGCAGTTGAGGACTTAGCAGAGGACAGCACCTTCTATATCTTTCGGACGGACACGCAGACGGTTCTTGCCAAAGGTATCAAGGGGTATGAACAAGCGAAGAATCGTGCGAATCGATTCCGTCAAGCGATGAACCTGCGTTGGGATCAGATTGCTTTCAAGGCGGAGCGCAAGGTGCCTCAGCAATTTGGAGTCAGTCCTAATGGAAGGTCATTCACTAATGCTCGTGGAGATACTGGAAGGATTGATTATGCGAACCGATTCAATCCATCAAAGGGTCGCAGATTCAGGGGTTATACAGATTCTCAAGGGATTTATCATGATATTGATTAGGCATCAAAAACCATTCGAAATACACATGTACTCTTTGCCAGTAATTGATTGGAGCAAATCATGCAATAAAGGGGAAAAGAACTAAAACAGAATAAGGGCTTCGAGGCAATATAGTGAAATTTCGAATTTTATTGTGACTAGCGCGGTTTAACTCACATCAGGTTAATAAGTGAAGCAGCATAGGGAACACTCAGGGCAGATTGATTGTCGAGTACGGCAAAGATTCCTCCAGTGCCAAATCCACTCTTTGCTCCGTTCTGATTCCAGTAAAGATTTCCGTTGGTGGAATCATACACAAAGGTACTTGTAGAACTTAAGGCATTAGTGAGTTCAGTAGCACTGCTAATTGTTGTCAATGTTGCAGTTGTGTTACTTGCCATTCTAAAGGCACTCTTACTGATTTGAATCTTATCTCCTTCAATACCATTGAAGTCAGTGATGTGATCAGCAGTAGAAGCACCAAAAACTGGTTTAGTGGAGAAACGGAAGGTATCCCCTCCTGCTCCTCCAGTCAAAATATCTGCACTTCCGAGACCATCAAGGAGATTATTTCCAGCATTTCCTATAATGGTGTTCTTCAGGGTGTTGCCAATCCCAGTGATTGGATCTGTTCCTGCAAGGGTCAGATTCTCAATATTCGTACCTAAAGTCCAGGAGATAGATGAAACGACGGTATCGTTGCCTTCATTTGCCTTTTCAGTAATGATGTCACTAGATGAATCAACAAAGTAGGTGTCATCACCCTTCCCGCCAAATAGTGTGTCTGCTCCCGCGCCACCATCAAGCACATTGTTGCCACTATTCCCGACAATAGTGTTATTGAGTTCGTTGCCAGTCCCTGAGAGGTTCTCAGAACCTGTAAGAGTGAGGTTCTCCAAGTTTGCACCCAAAGTCCATTTCACAGAAGACTGCACGGTATCGGTGCCTTCGGTGGCATTTTCAATAATACTGTCATAGATAGAATCAACAATGTAGGTGTCGTTGCCCTTACCACCAGCAAGAATGTCATAACCAGCACCACCATCAAGAATATTGTTTCCATTATTCCCTGTGATGTAGTTATTCAAGATGTTTCCTGTTCCGTTGATGTTTCCTGTTCCAGTGAGGGTCAGACGGGAAATCGTAGAAGCAAGTGTTGTGGTCTTGCTGGCAGTCGTGATGGTGCTGCCGATGTCTCCAAGAATCACCGTAGATGCTGTGCCTATCTGCTTTGAATAGAAAGCATCTGAGAAAATAGAGATATTGAAAGTCTCATTCTCTTGAATGTTGTCTTGAACCAGTGAACTCTTGATGTCTATTTTTCCATTGGTAACCAACCCGTCACCAGTGAGGTAGTATCCGTTGGCAAGATCTGATTGCTGAATGCCCGTAATCCTCCAATAAACACGACTCCTTTCCGCAAGATTCTCTTCGCTTTGAGGACCTGCTGAGACTTTGACGGATACAACGAATTCCCCAGCGCCTTCTTTTGGTGGTGGCAAAACAATTGTGGTTCTAAAATCTAGCGGTGCTTCTGAGTTGCCCACTTCGGAACTAACAATGGAATCGCGATTGATCTTGCTGATAAAATATTGGTCATTTGCGCCCGTCGCCGAAATGTATATGGTCCCATCGTCAGAGGTTGTGATCCATTTGCCTATATCATCATATTTCGACCCAAAGAGTTGAAAAGACAATAAGGTCCCATCTTTATCCATCTTGCTCAGGAATATATCACTGCCTCCAGCGGTCGCATCTTCCACATTTGCTGTTCCAGTAAGGTATAAGTATCCATCATTTCCTGCTGTAATCGAATAACCTTCGACAAGGGCGCCATCAGGACCACCAACAAGAGTTGTCCATAACTTGCTCCCATCAGCACTGAATTTTGTAACAAATGCGGTCGGAGCATTGCTTCCGCCTGGTTTTACTTTACCATCAAATGTATTGCCACCACTCGTTTGCCCAGTGACATAGATAGATCCATCATTGTCTACTGCTACAGATGTAGCAAATTCAAACCCAGTGGACCCAAAGAGTCTTGTCCATTCCTTGTTGCCGCCAGGCGAGAATTTAACGATAAAAGCATCTTCTTTCCCTAGCGAGGACTGCCCATCAATTCCCCCATTCACATGCCCAACTACATATAATGATCCATCGTTAGAAACCGCACTAGACTGAACAAATGCAACGCGATTCCGTTCACCCGTCCCCACTCCCAAGTTACTTTGCCACAAAATATTGCCGTTAGCGTCATACTTGTTGACAGCAATACCAATTCCATAATGCGTGTAGTCGTCTCCCGATCCACTCACATAAAAGGACCCGTCCGTATTTGTACTGATTGCGAATGGTCGGGTCGCTTTAGGTGAGTTTGGAACGACTGGATTTGATTCAAATGGCGTGACCAGAAAAGGAATCTCACGAGTTATTGAACCATCAGTGCCAAAAATTGCTATAAAACTGGTTTGATCAACCTTCCAACCTGGGGTGCTGTATCCATTTTCAAATCCAATAGCAACTAGGGACCCGTCACTTCTGGTATCGGCAGAAACTGCGATCGCTTTGGGATTTGACCACTTATTTGACCATGCTATTGATCCGTCGGAGTTATACTTTGTGACATCTGCTCCTGCGAAGTAAACTTTATTCCCTACTGCTTTTACTACGGGGGGATGATACCAGGTGTGGTTGCCTCGTTGCAAACCAAATTCGTCTACGCCTGCGAACTTGGTCCAAACAGGGGTGAGTGCCACGAGGTATTGCTACAAAGTGCTTAAACTATACGCCACTTGAGTTTTGTGCATGATGCATTCTGCATGCCCTATCAGCACTTTCGATACGAGGTCGGCAGGCACTGCGTGACCTTGCTGACTTGCCCGATTCATCAGGGTCTGATTCCCCAGGGTGAGCACCTGACCAAGCGGTGTGCTCAGTGGGTGGCACGACAGGAGGTTCGGCAAGGGTGGTGTCCTGAGGTGGCGTGACGCGGATCGGGCACCAGCGCCTCTACGGTCAAATCCTGTGTCCGAGAACCCTATGAAGGTCATCCATAAGGACCATGAGCATCTGGTCTCGTTCTCGTCGGATGAGGTCGCCCTACTGCTTGACCTCTGTTTTGCAGGTGCTTGCTCTGACCTGCTGCCCTCCACCACCACTGCCAAGACAAGGGTGAAGCGGTTTCTGGGGCAGGTTCAGGCGTGCTTGCTCGATACTGCCCAGCAGGAGTGGTTGGCAAAGCGGGGTCTGGGTCAGCGGGCAGCGTGATGCTTGCCATGGATCGTCCATGACCTCTTGTTCGACCTGCAAGCACTTCACTGGGCGCTTGGGTCCTCAGGGCATCTGCACGGTATGGCAGAAGGTGATGACCTCAGCGCAGGCAGCAGTGCATGTTTGCTCTCTGTGGGAGGTCAGGGGGAGGCGGTGAGGCGAGTTGATGTGCCTCGGTTTGCCCCTTTAGTTCTGGGTGTTGCCTTCCTGTGACTGGAGACGCTCCAGCAGGCGATGGAAATCCTCTGGGCACAGTTCACCATCGGAATCCCAGTCCATTGCCGTTGGTAGAAGGGTGATCTGGTCCTGGTCCACTGGTCGCTGATGCCTGGGGCAAATAATGACCAGCGATGCCTGCCCCAAGTGGTTGCTCGAAGCACTTTGAAGGGGAAGACTTCCTAAAGACCCTCAGTTGCGCTGCGGGCGGGTTCTGGGGTGCTTGGGCGGTTTGTGGGTCTTGTGGGCGCTTTGGAGGGGTGGTGGGGTTCTTATGGCGTCTGCTTGGTGTGGCAAAGGGCGCTGACGGGCGCGATGGCAGCAGTGCAGCGTTGTTCCTGCTGGCAGCGAAGGCGGCAGTGAGGCATCCTGAAGTCGAATGATGCCAAGTCGTTTTTGACGCCCTGGATGGCAGAACGGAAAGACTTGATATGCCAGTAATTTCCGACTGGTTGTGTTGTTGGAAGTGCTGTTGGAATTTCTCTGGTGACACCCAGCATTCGTCCAAATAGGTTTGATAGAGGACTATTCCCTTTTATATGGACGCACACCCTCTCCGTGTTCAGAAGGTCCCACGAAGACCGCCTAAGTCCCACTTCCCCTGCGGCGGTTGGACTTTTGCTTGATGGAAAGTATATTTATAAGTCTTATCAGGATTTAAACCCTCTG
>Ga0214923_10008366_pt1 | contig 11031 bp, 13 predicted proteins | sample LL1510_MetaG_FD_177993 | JGI IMG/M metagenome (GOLD analysis project Ga0214923, IMG submission 177993) | Freshwater microbial communities from Lake Lanier, Atlanta, Georgia, United States - LL-1510 | ecosystem: Environmental > Aquatic > Freshwater > Lake | place: USA: Georgia | collected... | reverse complement strand
GAGAAAGATACATCGAAAGAATGCTCTCCCTTTTCTTAACTTATCAGAGAGACAATCCTTGTCAAAAATTGCTTCAGCTCTTGATGCCAGCTACTGCCTCAGTTCCACTGTGCTGAACGCCTACCTTTTTGTTTTGGATTTTATGAAAAGGTTTATCGCCATTATGCACGAGCTAATCATTCCTATTGGTTCACGCCTGAGCCAATAATTGATATACAAAAACAAACATCAACTTGCGCAGCACCGATTTGTTTTCAATCTGATCTTACTGCTCAGGAATATTGTCAAAAAGTCCTTTTAGCTCAAGAGGAGATTGCAGCGGGAAATATTTATCAGGTTTGCCTGGCTCATCGTTTTACAGGGCCTTTTAGCGGAGATCCATGGCCACTGTATTTGAAACTACGCAGACACAATCCGGCGCCTTTTGCAGCCTACCTCAAGCTTCGAGGAGAAACCATTTTGTCTACGTCTCCAGAATGTTTTTTGAAAATCAGAGGACATCAAATCAGTACCTACCCCATTAAAGGAACGAGACCTCGAGGAGCAAACAGAGAGGAAGATGCAAAAAATCAATGGGAACTTCAGCACTCCTTAAAAGAAAAAGCAGAACTTATTATGATTACTGATCTTGAGCGTAATGATCTGGGTCAAATTTGTGAGTATGGTAGCGTAACTACTCCGAGACTTCTTGAACTCAAAATCTACCCTCATCTTTTTCACCTTGTCTCGAAGATTCAAGGCAAGCTACGTCCCTCTATTTCTCATGTAGAAGCCCTTGCCTCTTGCTTTCCAGGCGGGTCTATTTCAGGAGCGCCAAAAAAAAGTGCACTCAGACTGATTGCAGAACTAGAACCGGTGTCACGCGGTCTTTTTACCGGTGCCATTGGTTACTTTGGATTTGATGGAAGGAGTCAGTTTAGCATCGCTATTAGAACACTTGTAGTGCATGAAAACATTGCTCAGTTTCATGTAGGGGCTGGTATTACAAGTGATTCTATTGCTCATAAAGAATGGGAAGAAACCTTACATAAAGCAGCTGGAATCCTAGGAGCAGTATAAAATAGGAAATCAAAATCAAAAAAAAGAAAAAAGCTCGGATTATTACTAATCCGAGCTCCTTGGAGTTTTCTAAACTACTCACACTTGATTGAACAAGGTGAATAGATGCTAAAAGCTTATAAAAGTTTAGCGAAAATCACGGCGTGGTTTACGACGATCATCTGAGCGTCCTCCTCCTCCACCATAACCACCGCCATAGCCACCACCATCACCACGAGGGGCGCGCTCTTCCATAGGGCGAGCTTCATTGATCGTCAAGCGACGGCCATTGACCTCTTGACCATTGAGTCCAGCAATGGCTGCTTCACCCTCTGCTTGATTACTCATGGTGATAAATCCGAAGCCACGAGAGCGACGAGTTGTTTTATCCATGAGAACAAAGGAATCAGTGACGGTACCAAAAGGAGCGAAAATCTCTCTGAGATCTGCGTCTGTTACGGAAAAGGCTAAATTGCCTACATATAATTTCATACTAATGTTTATTGAGTTGGGTCCTGTTACGCTGATGGCTGCTTCTCGGAATGCACCAGCTCCTCACTTGAGGAGACGTGGAGCAGTCCACCCGTATCAGGGAGAACCTGCATTGCCTTAGACGCTATCATCGAACTTCGAATGTCATTCTTGAAGGAGAGCGGTAATTTTTTGCTAAACTGTTAACACTACAACGTAGTAAAAAGCCTTGCATTACTCACTATCAAACAAGAATGGCATACGCACGTATGATTGGGTTTAAGAACTTTAGCAATAGAATTCTTTTTTTTCTTTTTTTGAAAAGATCTTTTTTCTGTTGACAGTTTAAAAAATATTTTTCTTTTTTTGTTAAATCATTCTCTATAAAGCCCAAAAGATGACCGCGCCAGAACATTGACTTACTACTTGCTAGCGTTTATCATCCTGCCCATCTTGACTCTTAATTTTCAAAATCCAATGACCATGAGAACTAATGTTATTACACAAAAATCTCACCCTGTTTTTTTTCCTCACTCGTCTTTTGTTGTATTTGTTTGCTTTTTCGGTATTGCGATTTTACTGGTGACCGGTTGCGCTGATCAAAAGCAAGCGTCTCAATCTCCTGGACCAAGTTCGGGTAGATTCGCTGAGGAAGGTAAAAATAGTGACGATGTCTTCGTGGGGACAGAAGAAATTATTACCAATTCCATCACCACAGATACCACTCCGACGAACACAATAACATCACCCCCCCCTGCAAACCCTCCTCCGACTAATTCCTTTGAATCTACTACACCTAAGGCGACGAATGTGGTAACTCATGATCTCCCCTACGGCATTCCTGTTCCAGGCAAAACTGGTTTTGTCACAAGCCCACACTCTCCTAATGCTGGTTATGTTGATGTTCGAGGATTTCCGCCTGGCACAGAAGTGAGGGATCCTTATTCTGGTAAAGTATTTTTAGTTCCTTAAAGGTCACTGAACTATCGCTGCAAAAAAAATTCAGTGTATTTTGAAAACCCTTCAGTCTCGTCTTACGAACGCCACTTTTCACGGTCTTATTCAGATCCCTGGAGATAAGAGCATTTCGCACCGGGCTGCAATCCTTGCTTCGATTGCCCAAGGCACTTCGACTATTTCAGGTTTTCTTGAAAGCGAAGATTGTTTAGCAACGATCGCCGTTTTACAAAAACTAGGAATCACCATTGAACATCCTGAACATGGCGTTTTTGTGATTCAAGGCAGGGGAGGTTTTTTTTCAGAACCAAGCGGAACCCTTGATTGTAAAAATTCAGGAACGACCATGAGGCTGCTTGCAGGATTGCTAGCAGCACAGCCATTCTCGACAACATTAATCGGCGATGACTCTCTTTCTAATCGCCCCATGAGGCGCGTTATGGAGCCTTTAAGCGCCATGGGAGCAATACTTCACGCTACAGGAATCAAAGAAACCCCTCCTTTGACTATCCAAGGAAGAAAACTTCAACCCATTGACTACAGGCTCCCGATATCAAGTGCTCAAGTAAAAAGCGCTATTATCCTTGCTGCTCTTGTTACTCCAGGCACAACAACAATAATGGAACCAACTGCCTGCCGTGATCATACGGAACGAATGTTGACTTCCTTTCAAGGAAGCTGTTCTTCCTTATTGGATCAAAAAGAGAGATGCATCCTCTCTGTAACTGGCCCCCAAAAACTCCAAGCCTGCTCTTTTCATGTGCCAGGGGATCTTTCAAGTGCTGCATTTTGGATAGTTGCTGCTGCTGCACGACCAGGATCAAACCTGATGTTAGAAAATATTGGGATTAATCCAACTCGCATGGGCATTATTTCCATCCTAGAGAGGATGGGAGCCAAGATATCCATTAAGACTCCTTCATGCCCACAAATTGAACCTTGTGGTGATATTACCATTAGTGGAGCGTCATTAAAAGGTACGGTCATTTGTGGTCAGGAGATTTCTAATGTGATTGATGAACTCCCTATCCTTGCAATTGCTGGTGCGTTGGCTCACGGAACAACAATCATCCGAGATGCGCAGGAGTTACGTATTAAAGAAACAGATCGGATCACTGCACTCGTTCACAATCTCAGACTTATGGGAGCAAACGTGAAGGAGTATGAGGATGGTTTAGAAATTGAAGGCGGCGTTTCGCTGCATGGCACGAAACTCCCAAGCTATGGCGATCATCGTATTGCCATGGCATTTGCCATTGCTGGTTTGTTTGCCTGCGGAGAGACAATCATTGAGGATGCTCAATGCATTAACACTTCCTATCCGAATTTTGAGGAAATGTTGGATTTGTTAACGATATCAAGAAGCTAAGTAGTCATGAATATCCATGAGTAGACCAAAAACATCCATATCTATGGAAGCACTGACATTATTAAGCAATAAAACCATCATCACCATTGATGGACCTGCAGCCTCCGGAAAAAGCAGCGTTGGCCGCCTGCTTGCTAAAAAACTCCATTTTGTTTTTGTGAGTTCAGGATCTTATTACCGGGCCCTTGCTTGGTCCGCCTTGCAAGAGAACATCGATGTTTCAAAAGAAACAAATATTCTCACCTGGCTCAAGAAACTTCATTTAGAGACACGCATTAACGATGGTGAAGCACACCCCTTAATCAACCAAGTTGATCCTATGAACCAACTCTTTGAAAAAAAAGTCAATGCGCTGGTTTCACCTTTGGCAGCTTTACCTGAGGTCAGAAATTTTTTACTCAATACATTAAGAAATTTAGCTCTGGATCATAACCTAGTGATGGAGGGACGCGATATTGGATCTGTTGTTTTTCCAGAAACGCGATGGAAGTTTTATCTTCATGCCTCAGATGATGAAAGAATACGTCGTCGCACTCAAGAAGGTGAAGATGATGCTATTTTAGAACGTGATAGGATTGATTCCACCCGGGAACTAGCACCCCTCATGATTCCTGAAGGGGCTACGGTCATTGATACAACTCATTTAGGCATTAGTGAAGTCACTGAAAAAATCTTTATTCACCTCTACGATCGTCTCTAGCAGAAAACAAGGAACATTCGATGAACTTCATCTATTACATTTTTTACACACTTTCAAAAATAGTCGCCCACGCCTTCTTTCAATATCGTGTGATTCATCCAGAAAGGATGATTGAATCAGGACCACTTATTTTAGCAGCCAATCATCAAAGTTACTTTGATCCTCCGCTTGCTGGCATTGCTTCTCGGCGAGCAATCTATTTTCTAGCACGCAAGACGTTATTGACTGTTCCTATTCTTAAAAAATTACTCCCCCATTTTTTGGTCATTCCTGTGGATCGTGATGGTACTGATCGCACTGCCCTCAAGCATATCATTGCTCGGCTTCACGAAGGCAACGGAGTGCTCTTGTTTCCAGAGGGAACACGTTCTCGCGATGGTTCCTTGCAGGCAGCTCGTTCTGGCATTGGGCTCATTATTGCAAAAACACAGGCACCAGTCCTTCCTATGCGTATCTTTGGAGCACACGAGGCTTTCCCTAAAAACGCTAAAAAAATTCATCTCCATCCTATTACTGTTGTGCTTGGAAAGCCGATTTATTTTACCGAAAGTGAACTAACTTCGTCTCATGGCAATCATCGTGACTTATACCAACACCTCACCAATCGCGTTATGGATGCTATTGCACAATTAAAACTACCAGAAGCCTCCTCATAGAACACTGCAAGGAAGAATAAAGCTCGCACTAAGAGTGATGGTAATAGCAATGAGTTGTGCTATAGTCGTCACGAATAAAAATTAGGAATTTTTTTCTTCGAGCTATCATCCATCTTTGTTCTTCGATTATTCATTATGACTACTCCTGCTATTACAGCTCATCATTTGGTAAAAAAATATGGTGATCGCCGCGCTCTTGATAATCTCACTCTTGAAGTACAACGCGGAGAAATCTTCTGTATCCTTGGACCCAATGGTGGTGGAAAAAGCACTCTCTTTCGGATTTTAAGCACGCTCATTATGCCCGATGAAGGGATAGCAACAATCCTCGGTCACAATGTGGTTGCCGCAGCAGCAGAGGTCAGGGCTCGCATTGGTGTGGTTTTTCAATCACCCAGCCTAGACTCCAAGCTAACGATCTTAGAAAATCTTCTCTGCAGCGGCGCACTCTATGGCTTACAAGGGAAAAAACTTCAGGAACGTCTTGATGAGGTCACTACGTCTCTTGGCCTTGGTGATAGACTCAAGGAGCGAGTCGAACATCTTTCTGGTGGCTTACAACGTCGTGTGGAAATTGCAAAATGTCTGCTTACCTCTCCAGAAGTGATGCTTTTAGATGAACCCTCAAGTGGCTTGGATCCTACTGCGCGACTCGACCTGTGGGCAGCTTTAGAAAAACTGCGCCAAGAAAAACAGGTCACTATTCTTTGCACGAGTCACATCATGGATGAGGCTGCACGTGCAGACAGGGTTGGCATCGTAAGCTCCGGACAACTCATTGCCGTAGGAACTCCTAAGGAGCTCACCTCAGCGCTTCATGGGGATGTCATTAGCCTTACTGTGAACCACACGAGGGAAGGAGCAGATCAATTAGCAAAAAAAATCAGTGCTTATTATGGTGTTCTTGCCATTGTAATTGAAGGAGAAGTCCGCCTCGAGCACGCGCAAGCCTACGGACTGGCTGCGCGTATTGCCACTGATTTTCCAGATGATATACGTGGTTTACGCATTGCAAGTCCAACATTAGAAGATGTCTTTATTGCGCGTACAGGCCAGCTCTTTGCAGATCAAAAAGTCGAACCACTCGTGCTTCACAAAAAAGAGAAGTCTTAAATCTCAGAAAAAAATTATGAAATCAGTAACATTTCTTTGGACTCCCGTTCGTGCCTTATGGTGGCGCGATGTCATTCGCTTTCTACGTCAGCGTAATCGTATTATTGGCGCACTAGCCACACCTCTTGTGTTCTGGCTGCTTGTAGGCTCAGGCTTTGGGCCCTCGTTCCAGAACCCATCGTCACAATCTGCCATTACAACGAACTACGTCGCCCCTGCGCTCGACTCCTCAAGCGCTTCTCCCTCATTAGCATCAGCACCCTTAACGATAGACTCGAGTAAGAGTGGCAACCAAAGCTATCTCGCTTATTTTTTCCCTGGCATCCTTCTTCTTATCATGCTTTTTACAGCGATCTTTTCTACAATTTCCGTGATTGAGGATCGACGTGAAGGTTTTTTACAAGGAGCCCTTGTCGCCCCTCTCTCTCCCGCAGCCATTCCGCTCGGGAAATTTCTGGGAGGAACAACCCTTGCCGTATTGCAAGCTCTTTTTTTCTGCCTACTAGCACCACTTGCTGGAATACACCTTGGCGGAATACAGCTTCTAGTGCTACTCCCTGCCTTGATTTTGGCAGGCTTTAGCATGACGGGACTCGGCTTTCTCGTTGCCTGGCCCATGGATTCGACCCAAGGATTCCATGCGATCATGAATATTTTTCTCATGCCCCTTTGGATGATGTCAGGAGCTCTCTTCCCAATGCCCGAGGGAAGTGGCTGGCTCTACTACGTAGGACAGCTCAACCCCGTAAGCTACTGCGTCTCATCGATTCGTGATGCCCTCACAATAGGAACAATGAATTCCTCGTGGGCACACTATGAGTTCTCGCTTGTTATTACGGCACTTTTTGGAGCGTTGACTTTTGCCGTGAGTGTTTACTTAGTCGCCCACCCTAAGAAAAAATAGCAAACACGAATCATCACCATGCCTAAAAAAAAGAATAGCCCCACACAACCACCTCGACCAAGCTCACTCACTTCTAATACCGAAGGTCTCACACTCTTAGGTGCTGGATCATTACCCAATGTTGATAGACCTTCAACCTCATTGCTAGAAACTTTTCCAAATCCTGCACCAAAACAAAGTCTTGAAATTTGTTTTAGCACTGACGAATTTACCTCTATGTGCCCGATAACAGCACAACCTGATTTTGCTACCATCAGTATCCACTATATCGCAAAAGAACGTTGTGTTGAAAGCAAGTCACTCAAGCTCTATCTTCGCTCCTTTCGCAACCAGGGTGTCTTTGCCGAGGGAATTATTGGTCGTATGCTTGATGATCTCGTGGAAGTACTAACTCCTCATAGCCTTACCGTGATTGGTGAATTTGCTCCTCGTGGAGGAATAGGCCTTCGTGTTGAGACTTCTTACGTAGACACAGGAAACAAAAAACAAAAAAACTCTACGCTGAAAAAATAGAAGCTTAGCTGTGAAACTCATTCTCCTTCTTAGCGGTGGTCTTGATTCGACAACCTTACTCTACAAGATGCACGGTGAGCATGAGGTTGTGGGGTGTTTAAGTTTTGACTATCGAGCCAAGCACAATCACAAGGAACTCCCAATGGCCTCTTGGCATGCTAAAAAGCTTGCAATTCCTCATACCATCATTCCTATGGCTTTTATGAATGACTTTTTTAAGTCAGATCTTTTGCGCTCAGGCGGTCGGATTCCTGAGGGACATTACGAGGCAGCCACGATGAAGCAAACGGTAGTGCCTGCCCGCAATGCGATCATGCTCTCGATTGCGGCTGGTTTTGCTGAGAGCTACAGAGCAGAAGCCGTCGCGTATGGTGCTCATAGTGGCGATCACGCGATTTATCGTGATTGCAGAGAAGAATTTTTAACCCCCATGGCACAAGCCCTTCGTGAAGGAACAGATAGTGCCATCGAACTTTTGCGTCCCTTTGTAAGGATGAATAAAGCAGCCATCGTCAAGGAAGGCTTGCTCCTTGGAGTCGACTACACACACACCTGGTCTTGCTACAAAGGAGAATCGCTCCACTGCGGCCTCTGCGGCACCTGTGTTGAACGCAAGGAAGCGTTTTTAATAGCAGGCGTCGCTGATCCTACAGGCTATAAGACTCATCACGAAACTATCATCGGCACTGATGGAATTTCATCAATCTAGCCAGGATATTTCATACTCATCTACTGCGGAGACCAGGAATCCTGATGGATGCTGCGCCCAAGCTCGAAGTCTTCCTCGGGCAACAACAGTGCTCGGGAGAGCCTGGGGTAGACTGCCGTAACCGTTAGGTTAGAGGTAGCCCGCAAGGGCGAGCCGAGTAAGGTGCGAGCGAGTCAATATGTACTCATACAACCGTCGTCAAACTTCATCACTCGCCTGACTCCATAAGCCTTCGCAGTCTCCTCGTCACGATCAGCATGAAATATTCGGGCTATACTCGTCACAAATCTTGTGAAGCATGAGTCTTATGAAGAGAGGTATTGAGTAATCGGAATGAATAGAAAGCAAAGAATGATTTTCTTTTTTAAAACAGTAGACTAGTTTCATTTTTCTTATGAAATTGAAAAAAATGATCATGCCTCTGCTGCAAGTCTGTGTAACGTTCTTGTTGCTGTGGTGGATTTTTCACGATCCTGCGAAGCGTGCACAGATGACGATGGCTTTGAAAAATGCAGAACTCTTCTGGCTTATTCCTGGATTCATATGTTTTGGACTCGTGTTGTTATGTTCGACAATGCGTTGGTCTATTCTACTTTCTATTCAAAAGATTAATTTTGGGTGGAAGAGGACATGGCACCTGGTGATGATTGGAATGTTTTTTAATCTCTTTTTACTTGGTTCCATAGGAGGTGATGTTTTGAAGATTTTTTATGCCATGAGAGAAGTCCCGAAACAAAAAACAGCAGTTTTTTTTAGCATTATCTTCGATCGATTTATTGGGATGTTTTCTCTCATGTTTGTCACGCTTGCTGTCTGTTTCTGCTCCTATGAACAACTCATCAAGACGCGGGTTACCGAGGGTCTCTTCACAACCGTTCTCGTAGTGTTTAGTGGTTTCATTATTTTTATTATTTTTAGTTTTTTGGTGAATTATTTTCATCTTTGGCGCCATATTCCCTCATGGATTCCTGGGCATCGAGCAATGATTGATATTGCGTCAGCACTTTCAGCCTATGCCTCAGAACGCAAGATGTTGATCCGTGCAGTTTTTTATTCTCTTTTGATGAATCTGTTTCTGTTTGGATCTGGTATTTGTGCTGCCTATGCATTTGCACGGCTCCCTGGAGCTCCAGGAGCAGGGCCGATGATAGTTGTCATGCCTATTGTTAATACGATTTGTAATATTCCTATTAGTCTGAGTGGCATTGGGGTTCGTGAGGGGTTATTTGAAACACTCTTAAATACATTATACGGAACACCAAAATCGCTTGCAGTTTTGATTTCACTCACAAGTTTTTCGCTCACTGTGTTCTGGAGTTTACTCGGTGGTTGTTTTTATCTTTTTTATCGTCCCAGCTCTGGAGGACCTATTTCGCTACACGCCATGAGTGATGAGGTTGAGTTGTTAGAGGAAGTCGTAGAAAAGAGCGTGGAATAATTTTCTTTAAACCATGGAGATGCTTACATTTGTTATCTCCATTGATGGGAAACTCATTACAGATCCATCGTTACTAGCCCGGATACTTCATACTGATCATAACGAGGAGACTGCGAAGCCTGATGGGGTACCACCGGCGGCCCAAGAGACAGCGGAGGAGACTGTCCAGAGTTTGGAGGCTCTTTTAGGCAGCCCTGAAAGGGCGAGACGAGCTTCGCCAAGCGAGTCAACACAGACGAACATTTTGACGCCGGGCTGTATGTGTACATACCGCCCAAGTCACAATGTGAGTCTAACGCAGGATCCATCTGCTTTCCCGGTCTCCGCAGTAGATCGGTGTGAAATATTCGGGCTAGCCCAATTCCAAATCACTCATCAATCCTTTGATCTGAATTCCATCCACAATGCGCAAGAAATCTCAGTAATTCTCCTTCCCATCATTCTCGGTGGTCATAAAAGACCAACGATCACAGGGTCTGTAGGTCCCTTTCTCAAGACTCAGGAAGAATGGGTACTCCTTAATAAAAGGGTTATAAAAAATGTCTGTTATTTGAGGTATCGCAAAAAATCTCTTCCTAAAGCCAAGGGTCTTGGTGTATCGGCCTGATCAGCGATACTAGAAATGGCGGAAGGAGTGGGATTCGAACCCACGGTAGGTTTAACCCTACGTTCGATTTCGAGTCGAGTGCTTTCAACCAGGCTCAGCCATCCTTCCAATTTCTTTTTTAATGGGTTTTCTGCTGCGAACTGCTGTGTCGCTGCGGTGCTCACCTCGTCGAGTACTCTATGTACACTCCTCGGCTTCACTCCTCGACTCCTGGCATTTCATCAGCATAAAACCCATTAAAAAAGAAATCTCATTAAAAAAACTCTTTCTGCTGCGAACTGCTGTGTCGCTGCGGTGCTCACCTCGTCGAGTACTCTATGTACACTCCTCGGCTTCACTCCTCGACTCCTGGCATTTCATCAGCATAAAACCCATTAAAAAAGAAATTTCATTAAAAAAACTCTTTCTGCTGCGAACTGCTGTGTCGCTGCGGTGCTCACCTCGTCGAGTACTCTATGTACACTCCTCGGCTTCACTCCTCGACTCCTGGCATTTCATCAGCATAAAACCCATTAAAAAAGAAATTTCATTAAAAAAACTCTTTCTGCTGCGAACT
>Ga0214923_10008365_pt1 | contig 11031 bp, 11 predicted proteins | sample LL1510_MetaG_FD_177993 | JGI IMG/M metagenome (GOLD analysis project Ga0214923, IMG submission 177993) | Freshwater microbial communities from Lake Lanier, Atlanta, Georgia, United States - LL-1510 | ecosystem: Environmental > Aquatic > Freshwater > Lake | place: USA: Georgia | collected... | reverse complement strand
TGTTGTCTCTGCTTTTGTGGATTTCACCAGCATTACCTACAATGTCGTTTTGGCACTTCTTATTATCGTCTTTACATATTTCTACACTTCGCTTGCAGTCAATTCCAATCAAATGTCGGAAGACCTCAAGCGCAATGGCGCGTTTATTCCTGGGGTAAAACCTGGCCGTGCAACAATGGAGTACCTCGATGATATCTTGGCCAGAATTACTTTACCAGGCTCTATATTTTTGGCCATCGTAGCGATTCTTCCCGCCTTGGCCACTATTGCTGGGGTCAATGGTCAGTTTGCTCAGTTTTTTGGCGGCACATCCCTTTTAATCATGGTAGGTGTTGTTTTGGATACCCTTCAACAGATTGAAAGTCATTTATTAATGCGTAAGTACGATGGTCTCATGAAAACGGGACGGATTAAGGGTCGTACCCCGGCTGGCGCACCGGTGGGATAATATGGCAAAGCAAACCTCCATAAAGCAAGACGGCACAATTTTGGAAGCCTTATCCAATGCGATGTTTCGCGTAGAGTTGGAGAATGGACATCAAATTATTTGTCACATCTCCGGTAAGATGCGTATGAATTACATCAAAATTCTTCCAGGTGATAAAGTGCAAGTGGAGATGTCGCCCTATGATCTCACCAAGGGTAGAATAAGTTATCGTTTTTAAATTATACAGCGTTATGAAAGTCACGGCATCGGTTAAGAAAAGAAGCGAAGAATGCATTTTGGTTCGTCGTAAGGGTAAACTTTTTGTTATCAACAAAAAGAACCCTAAATACAAGCAAAGACAAGGTTAAACAGAGCATTAAAATCTTATGGCAAGAATATCTGGAATTGATTTGCCCCGCAACAAAAGAGGGGAGATTGGGCTGACCTACATTTATGGAATAGGTCGTTCTACGTCGCGCAGTATTTTAGATCGCTGCGGTGTTCACTACGACATCAAGGTTGGTGAGTGGACCGACGAACAGACCACCCGAATTCGTACGTTAATCACGGAGACCTACAAGACTGAAGGTGAACTGCGCTCTGAAGTGCAACTCAACATTAAGCGTTTGCTGGATATTGGGTGTTACCGCGGATTGCGTCACCGCAAAGGCTTGCCTGTCCGTGGCCAGCGCACCAAGAACAATTCCAGAACGCGTAAGGGCAAGCGTAAGACGGTCGCCAACAAGAAAAAAGTTACTAAATAAAACAATCGTTCATGGCAAAATCAACCAAAGTTGTCAAGAAGAGGGTGGTCCGTGTAGACGCCAATGGGCAGATGCACGTACACTCTACGTTCAACAACATCATTATCTCAATCACCAACAACGATGGGCAGGTCATTTCCTGGTCATCAGCGGGTAAATCCGGTTTTAGAGGATCAAAGAAGAATACTCCCTACGCCGCACAGGTTTCTGCTCAGGATTGTGGCAAGGTAGCTTACGACGCGGGTTTACGCCGGGTGGAGGTATTCGTTAAGGGCCCAGGTGCTGGCCGTGAGGCAGCCATTCGGGGTTTGGCGGGTTTGGGGATTGAAGTGACAACCATCACAGACATCACGCCTATGCCACACAATGGTTGTCGTCCACCCAAGCGCAGAAGGGTATAATTAAATAATCTACAGTCATGGCAAGATATACAGGTCCCAAGAGTAAGATTGCACGTAAGTTTAAAGAGGCCATTTTTGGTCCTGATAAGGCGTTGCAACGTAAAAATTATGCGCCAGGTCAGCATGGTCAATCCAAGCGTAGTCCGAAGAAGTCGGAGTATGCCATTCAATTAATGGAGAAGCAAAAGGCAAAATATACCTATGGTGTATTGGAGCGTCAGTTCAGAAAAACATTTGAAAAGGCCAATCGTCGTAAAGGAACTACTGGTGAGAATCTGTTGAAATTTTTGGAAGCACGTCTCGACAATACAGTATTTCGCTTGGGGATTGCACCTACGCGAGATGGTGCCCGGCAGCTGGTTTCGCACCGTCATATCACGGTGAATGATCATGTGGTCAATATTCCGTCTTATGAGGTTCGTCCGGGTGATCGGGTTGGTGTTCGTGAACGCTCGAAGAATTTAGAGGCCATAGTGAATGCTGTGGGAGGAAAGCAAAAAGCCAATTTCCCTTGGCTAGAGTGGGATTCAAGTCGTTTGGAAGGTAAGTTTCTGAATTTGCCTGAACGCGATCAAATTCCTGAGAATATCCGGGAACAGTTAATTGTTGAATTATACTCTAAATAATATAGAATGGCCATATTATCGTTCCAAAAGCCTGAGAAGGTCTTAATGCAGCAATCGTCTGCTTTTGAAGGCACATTCGAATTCAAGCCTCTCGAACCTGGTTTTGGTGTAACCATCGGCAATGCGCTTCGTCGCATTTTGTTATCCTCCTTAGAAGGTTATGCCATCACTTCTATCCGGATTCCTGGTGTCGATCATGAATTCTCAACCATCAAGGGGGTGGTGGAGGATGTTGTTGAGATTATTTTAAATCTGAAACAAATTCGATTTCGGTCACTCGACAATGGTCAAGATGCTGAAAGGATTTATGCTTCTGTGAAGGGCAAGACTGAAATCACAGCGGGTGACTTAGGAAGTCATTGCGTGGGGTTTGAGGTTTTGAATCCTGATTTGGTCATTTGCCATGTTGAACAAGGGGTGACCTTTGATATGGAGTTGAATTTGGAAAAGGGTAGAGGTTATGTTCCCTCTGAGGAAAACAAAAACGCAGATGCTAACTTAGGCGTAATTCCAATTGACAGTATTTTCACCCCAATTGTGGCGGTTAATTATTCGGTCGAAAACACCCGTGTTGAGCAAAAGACCGACTACGAGAAGCTCATTATTTCGGTTAGAACAGATGGCTCAATTAATCCTGAAGAAGCGCTAAAGCAGGCAGCGAATATCCTGATCCAACACTTTGTTTTGTTTTCGGACGAATCAATTACCCTTGAAACAAAGCAGCGGGAAGCGCCCATGGAAGTGGATGAGAACACCGTTGCGATTCGCAAGCTCTTGAAGACTTCTTTGGCCGATTTGGATTTGTCTGTTCGTGCATTCAACTGCTTGAAGGCTGCTGAGATCCGTACTTTAGGTGATTTGGTCAAGTTCGAAATCGCTGATCTACTCCGATTTAGGAATTTTGGTCGGAAATCATTGACCGAGTTAGAGGAGTTGGTGCGCGATAAAGGCCTTACTTTCGGCTTTGACATTGCCAAATACCGCCTTGATGAAGATTAAGTTATAAAAATATGCGCCACGGAAAAACCATTAATCATCTCGGCCGAATGGCCGCACATCGCGATGCCCTATTGCAAAATTTGGCGGTATCGTTGATCATGAACAAGCGAATCAACACCACGGTGGCTAAAGCAAAAGCCTTGCGTCGTTATGTTGAACCGATCATTACCCGTTCGAAGGACGACTCCATGCACAACCGCAGGACCGCTTTTTCTTATCTTCAGGACAAGCACGCGGTGAAAGAACTTTTTGCAACGGTTGGTGATAAAGTAGCCAATAGGCCTGGCGGCTATACCCGAATTATCCGCACAGGATTTCGATTGGGTGACGCTGCAGAAATGTGTATGATAGAGTTGGTTGATTTCAATGAACTAATGCTCGCCGATGCACAGACGAAAAAGGCGAAAACACGTCGTTCACGTTCCGGAAAGAAGTCCTCTGATTCTCCCATATCAAATGAATCCAAGTCTTCGTCAGCATCAGGCATTGCAGGCGCGGCCACAGTTTTATCTGGGGCACAATTAGACGCTGAGGACAGTCAATTCGGATCATCGACTGAAGCGTCAACTGAAGCGTCAACTGAAGCGTCAACAGATGCATCAACTGATTCATCGTCTGATGCGTCAACTGATGCTTCTGCCGAATAACGGTGTCAATTTGTTCAAGAAGGACGCTCCATGGGGCGTCCTTCTTTTTTTAGTTAGGACGTGCATCATCAATGGTGAAGGGCAAAGTTTTTTGTCTTCATTTTCTTGTCTTAGTGCGGTCGGCTGCGTAGCTTTGTAAGCATCATTTATGAATCCTACCCCCATTCGGCACGATTTGGCAAACCCTGCTCGGCTTGTACTTTCCGATGGCACTTGTTTTACGGGTAGAAGCGTTGGATTTTCGGGAACTACCTTCGGCGAACTGTGTTTCAACACGGGCATGACAGGCTATCAGGAAGTGTTTACAGATCCTTCCTATAAGGGTCAGATCATGGTGATGACAACAGCACACATCGGCAATTATGGTTTTAAATGGGATGAACAGGAGTCAGATGGGGTAAAAATATCGGGATTGATCGTGCGCAATATGTCTCGAAGTTGGTCCCGCAAACGAGGGGATGGGGGTGTTACGGACTACCTGAAAGAGCAGCGTTGTGTGGCACTCGCCAATGTGGATACACGCGCATTGGTTCGACATATCCGAAGTCGCGGTAGTATGAATGCAGTAATGAGCGACGAAAGCTACTCAATAGAGGAGTTATACTTACAGTTGAATAAGGTGCCAGTGATGCAGGGTTTGGACCTGAGTGGACAGGTGGGTACTACCGAAACGTATGTATATGGGTCACATGACCGTGCTACATGGACGAAGACTATCGTGGTGCTTGATTATGGGGCCAAAACAAATATTCTGCGCCAATTGGAAGAAAAGGGTTTTCATGTGGTTGTGGTGTCATCCCGTTCGTTGGTTTCCGACATTCTTAAGCACCAACCTGATGGCATTTTGTTGAGTAACGGTCCGGGAGACCCTGCCGCCATGTCCCATCAAATTGAGGTGATTCGCGCCCTCATTCAGCTAGATTTGCCCGTCATGGGTATTTGCTTGGGCCACCAATTGCTGGCCCTTGCTCTTGGGGTGGGTACCTATAAAATGCACCACGGACATCGGGGCATCAACCAACCCGTGCTGAACTTATTGAATGGACGTAGTGAGATTACCAGCCAAAATCACGGATTTGGTGTGGATGCTGATGGAATAAAAAGCATTCCTGAGCTGCAAATCACCCACATCAACTTAAATGATCAAACGATTGAAGGCTTTAGACACCGCACAAAACCCTTGTTCAGTGTACAACATCACCCTGAGGCATGTCCGGGCCCCCACGACTCCCGCTATCTATTCGATGAATTTGCCCGACTCATTGGTTCTCGACCGTGATGCAGAGGCCCCTTCAAAAACCAACTTGTCCGGTTTTTTTCATCAGATGAAGAATATGAGCCACAAATACAAGTTTACCCACATAATACATAAATTTACAAAATGTCAGTCATTGAAGAAGTTTACGCCCGGCAGATCCTAGATTCTCGAGGCAATCCCACCATTGAGGTGGATGTCATGACAAGCGACGGATCGACCGGTCGGGCCGCCGTGCCTTCTGGGGCGTCGACTGGTATCCATGAAGCCATTGAATTGCGTGATGGCGATTCGGGCCAATATATGGGTAAGGGTGTTACCCGAGCCATTGGTCATGTCAATGATATTATTGCGGAAGCCCTAGTAGGGGTAAACGTCTATGATCAGGTACATATTGACCGACTCATGATGGAAATGGACGGGACCGCCAACAAGTCAAGGCTTGGTGCCAATGCCATACTGGGGGTGTCACTGGCTACAGCTCGTGCAGCAGCCTCATCCTGTGGAATGCCGCTCTATCGCTACGTAGGTGGACTATCAGCCAATCTGCTGCCCATTCCAATGATGAATATTCTGAATGGCGGGGCACATGGCGACAACAACATTGATTTTCAGGAATTTATGGTCATGCCCATTGGGGCGAGCTGTTTTTCTGATGCGCTTCGAATGGGTACTGAAGTTTTCCATCACCTCAAACAGGTTTTAAAAAAGCAGGGGTTGAGTACCAACGTAGGAGATGAAGGGGGATTCGCACCCAACATCCGATCCAATGAGGAAGCGATTGAAACGGTCTTGAAGGCCATTGAAGCGGCAGGTTATCGTCCTGGTGAAGACATCTACATCGCTATGGATGCGGCTGCAACTGAATTTTACGACGAAGAGTCCAAACAATATGTGTTCAGGAAATCAGACGGGGCTAGGAGAAACTCCAAAGAAATGGTTGACTACTGGAGTGAATGGGTGTCGCGTTACCCCATTATCAGTATCGAAGACGGCTTGGCAGAGGATGATTGGGATGGATGGAAGGCATTAACCGATGCCTTGGGAAACCGCATACAATTGGTTGGGGATGATTTATTTGTGACCAACAGCAAGCGGCTCAAAAAGGGTATAGAAACCGGAGTAGCCAATTCTATTTTGGTGAAAGTTAACCAAATTGGTAGCCTCACAGAGACCATGGAAGCCGTTCAAATGGCTCATTCAGCGTCTTACACCTCCGTGATGAGTCATCGTTCAGGGGAGACAGAAGACAGTACGATCGCTGACCTGGCTGTCGCCCTACGTTGTGGCCAGATAAAAACGGGATCAGCGTCAAGATCCGAGCGTATGGCCAAGTACAATCAATTGCTCCGTATTGAAGAAGAACTGGGTGATAGTGCGGATTTTACAGGGAAGAAACTCCGATTTGCATGAGGGAATCGCCCTACAGACTCATTCAGGTCCTTAAAAACCGCTTTGTGTGGGTTAGCTTGGCCTTGATGCTGTGGATGACATTCTTTGACCGTGATGACCTCCTCACTGGATGGAAAATCACCCGTGAGTTAAAGGGACTGGAGGCCACAAAAGCCATGTATGTTGAACAATTGGAACGTGTGCGCCAGAATCGTGACGGTCTGCTGGGTGATTCTGTCTTGTTGGTGCGCTACGGTCGCGAACAATTTGGTTTGCTCCGGGAAGGTGAAGTAGTTTTTGAAGTTGATGAGGAGCAGTTGCTGAAGCGGCCCAAGCATGTCAATGAAGGAGAGCGCGATTGAACCCTGCTGCTGTGGTCGCTGGCTACCTGGGTGGTAAACAGGTCTTTTTCCTAAACATAGTAGGGACCGCAGACTGTCACTGCGGTCAATAAATGCCGGCATAGCGGCGAAGCATCCACTCAGCTGATAGGAAGAATCCCAAAAGAAGGAGGAGAACCTCTAGGCTAATCAACTCATTTAATGTGCGTTCAAGGTAGGTGACCGCCGTGGAGGGTACACGCTGACTCAATTCTTTGAACAGGGCTAGGCCATCCCCGCCAGCCACGAATCGTCCGCCACTTTTGGCAGAAAGTTGGGAGAGTAAATCATGATCAGCTGCGGTTCTGCTCTGCTCCAGGTTCACGCGCTCGACGGCAAATGCACCCTCAGCTTCGAACCGTTCACCTGCCAGCGTCACCAAACCTTTGTAGCGGTACTGACCAGCTGGGAGTCCACCCACATTCAAGCGATAACCTTTCCCGTTTTTGCCCATCATATAAGAATACTGTTGGCCTTCTTCGCTGATTAGATTGACCTGCACATCCGATTCATTCACCTGCTCACGGTTTTTATTGAAGACGACGGCTTCAAAAACCACATCATCCTGTTCCCGAAAAAGGCGGCGAATGGTCCGCAATTGAAAGGGACGGTCATCGGGTTTTACAGACAAAAACTGAGTGGTTCGGCGGATCAGTTCCCCTACAGCATCTGTTTCGTTGTTTTTTTCAGCCTGCGCTAAGCGCCATCGCCAAATGCCCTCCCCCAACAGTATGGCTTGACGCGGGCGAACATTTGGGGCGAGTGCCCACAGTGGCATATCGGTAGCCATCGATCCGATCTTCTGATCCAACAAGGAAACTGCAGCCGGACCCTTGGCATAAGTTCCAAAAGGCGCTTCAAGAGGAGGCATTCCGGCAATCGCCTTTTTCAATTCATCTTCCAGACCAAACAATGCAAAATCCGAAACCCCCGATGCCAATACACGATTAACCCCTCCCCGCTGTGTGGTAATCCGTACGAGTGATTGAGTGGCATTAAGTTGCGGGATGTTGGTCGAAGCCCCTACAATATACCATACAGGTAATCCAGAGGCCTCCACTTGCTTCAACCAAGCCGAACTGCCAGACGCCAAAGAAGGTAGTTGATGCACAATAACTGCTGATGTGCCTGCTTTGATTTGGGGTGGATCGAAACTGTAAGCCATGTTGACCTCAAACAAAGGGGATTTTTCAAGGGCATCCTTAATACAACCCAAATCGGGGTGTGCGCCATGCCCTAGTAAAAGAATAGAAATGCGCGCATCTACGACCTCAACAAAGAACTCACGTACATCATTTTCGGGTAAGTCGTCGCCTCCTTGGGCTACCGCTCTGATGCGGTAGCGATGCATCCCAGCCCGATCCGAGGGCGCCGTAAACAGGAGATTTTCAAAAAAGCGACCGGAACCAATGCGCAAAGATTTTTTATCAATGATAACGGCCTTTCCTCCCTCCATTTTTTCCAGAAATACTTCAGCTTCAACCCCCGGCAGCAAAGTCGCTTGAAGGTCCACTGATACAGGAAATTCAGTGCCAACAAATGAAGTTCGGTTCACCCGCAGATCCACCACGCTGAGGTCACGAGGTTGACGGGTATCACCGAGCCCGTAACAATAAATAGGCACGTTCAGGCGGGAAGATTGTGCCACGGGTTCGGAACCTTGGTTGTAGATCCCATCACTCGCCAAGAGAACCGCAGCCAGGCGCTGACCGGCATAGCGATCCTCAATGCGTTGAAACAAGCGGGAGAAATCGGTGGCCTGTTGGTCAAAGCGCCAGAGAATGCTGTCGGCAGGTTCATCACCAAAGCCAATGAACCTCAAATCAAAATCACCCGCCAACTGATTTTTGGCCTCTTCTGACCAGTTTTGTAAGCGTAATGCCTGTTGCACACTATCAGTATGATACAGCATAGACCGACTTTCATCAATGGCCACAACCAATATGGGCCGATCGACCCTTTTGCGTTGGGTTTTCAAAAAAGGGTTCATCAACAAAAGGATGACGAGGGTAACCACAACGCCTCGGAAGAGAACCAAAGGAAATTGAAACCAAGCCCTGCTGAGTTTATTTCGGGTATTTCTGTAGAAGTACCATGCAAAAAGAGCTCCCCCGAGGGGCGCCAGCAACAGCCATAATGGCGAGTAATTGGTTAGAAATTCAGGCATTTTGTAGCATCACAGGCATTTTGTAGCATCATAGGCATTTTGTAGCATCATAGGCATTTTGTAGCATCATAGGCATTTTGTAGCATCATAGGCATTTTGTAGCATCATAGGCATTTTGTAGGAACAATTGACACCTCACCCATGTGTTTGTAGTCCCCCGCAAACATTAATGACCTGTCCTGTAATGTAGGCGCTGTCGTCAGAGGCCAAAAAAACACAAAGCGCCGCCACATCAGCCACACTACCTGGTCGCCCCAAAGGAATTGACTTTTTCCACAAGTCGATGGTGGCCTCGTCAAGGGCCGCTGTCATCTCAGTTTCAATGAAGCCAGGTGCCACCGCATTGCAACGGATATTTCTTGCGCCCAGCTCCTTGGCAATGCTCTGTGTAAATCCGATAACACCCGCTTTTGAGGCAGCGTAATTGGCTTGTCCGGCATTACCATTGCGTCCAACAACCGATGTCATATTGATCAAAGATCCTCGTCTTTGCTTCATCATATGCTTGGAGGCAAAACGCGTCATGTTATACACGGATTTTAAGTTGGTGTGGATGACCTCATCCCAATGGGCCTCACTCATGCGCAACAACAATCCATCCCGTGTAATGCCTGCGTTGTTCACCAAAACATGGAGGTCTCCAAAATCGCTGATTACAGCATTTACCAATGCTTCTGCCGCTGCATGTTCGCCAGCATCCGAGCAATAACCCCTGCACTGGACCCCCATTGAGCGCAATTCCTCCTCCAGCGCCTGTGCCTTTTCAGCAGATTGCATATAGGTGAATGCTACATGCGCTCCTTCTTGAGCAAATTTGAGCGCAATTCCTCTGCCAATTCCTCGCGTAGCACCTGTTATTAAGGCCACTTGACCTTCTAGTTTGGGTTTATTCATAACCAATTCATTGTTTTCAATTGAATGAGCCTTGCTTAAATTCAGTCCATGCGCACAGCCTCCAAAACCTAATTTGCTCATCAAGGTACAAACAAGGGAAGATGGTTCATTTTATTGTGTACTTCTTTTCCGATTTTGGCCAGGTGGGCATCGTTTTCTGGGTCTTTCAATGCTGCGTCGATCCATTCCACAATTTGAGCCATATCCGTCGTGCCCAATCCACGTGTGGTGATCGCTGGTGTGCCCACCCGTATACCACTGGTGATCATGGGAGACTGACTATCGAAGGGAACCATATTTTTATTGAGGGTTATCTCTGCTTTCACTAATGCCTTTTCAGCAAGTTTACCCGTAACGCCTTTGTTGCGCAAATCAATCAACATCAAATGGTTGTCGGTGCCTCCAGAAACGATATTGTAGCCCAAATTCACAAAGGCACTTGCCATGGCCTGGGCATTTTCACGGACTTTTTGTGTGTAATCCTTAAATGAAGGTTGAAGGGCCTCGCCAAAGGCTACCGCTTTGGCCGCGATGATGTGCTCAAGGGGCCCGCCCTGGGTGCCAGGGAAAACGCCCAGATCGAGTAGGGCCGACAATGGTCGGACATCGCCCTTGAGACCAGTGATACCCATTGGGTTGGGCAGATCAGATCCCATCATAATGATGCCACCCCTCGGCCCTCTGAGGGTTTTGTGGGTCGTACTACTCACAATATGGCAATAAGGTAGGGGGTTATTGAGCAGACCTGTGGCAATCAGACCAGAAGGATGAGAGATGTCTGCCAATAATAGCGCGCCAACCTCATCTGCAATCGAACGAAGTCGCGGGTAGTCCCAATCGCGACTGTAAGCAGAGGCGCCACAGATGATCAATTTGGGATTGGACGAGCGTGCCTGTTCAGCCACCCGGTCATAGTTGATAAGGCCTGTTTCCTGATCAACGCCATAAAAATGAGGACGATACAATTTGCCGCTGAAGTTGACCGCAGAGCCATGGGTTAGGTGTCCGCCATGACTCAAATCAAAGCCAAGAATGGCATCTCCGGGATTCAAAACAGCCAAAATAATGGCCGCATTGGC
>Ga0214923_10008364_pt1 | contig 11031 bp, 7 predicted proteins | sample LL1510_MetaG_FD_177993 | JGI IMG/M metagenome (GOLD analysis project Ga0214923, IMG submission 177993) | Freshwater microbial communities from Lake Lanier, Atlanta, Georgia, United States - LL-1510 | ecosystem: Environmental > Aquatic > Freshwater > Lake | place: USA: Georgia | collected 2015-10-15 | reverse complement strand
AAACCAGTAATCAATTTTTGCCTGCTCTCCTAGCGCAAGCAAAGTGTCCATTTGCTGCAGCTCGGTCTTGTCTGGATCTACTAACACAGCAAAGGACTTTTTTCCTTGTGTACGTGCTTGTTGTAATTGCGTGTAAATAGTGTTTTTCATTGGGACAAGTAGAGCTCAAAGGTGCGAAAAAATGTTTGTTTATTGGGGCAGAATTTTTTTATGGATTGGCACTGATATTTCCAAAAAAAATTCTCAAATATTAATTCAGTAAATGTGAAAAAATCCCCAAATCCAGCACAGTCAAGGGTTGTGGCCCGAGTAAGGCGTATTTTCCACAACATGTGAATATTTGAAAGTTTGTTTTTGCCGGTTAAAAAAATAATTTCGACGAAGACCGCTTCAAAAGAGCGGTTGTTTTTTCGAAACCCGACCAAAACCCAATAAATTCTTTTCGAGTATGCCCAGTAAGAAGCAAGCAAACGCTAAAGGCGGATTGCAATTCAGCCGCCGCTTCACCCGTGATGATGTGAGTGTGTTTGATCAGTTTGAGTATGACTATCGTACCTCTGTGATCCGAAATCCATCAGGTGAAGTTGTTTTTGAAATGACCAATGTAGAGGTGCCCAAACAATGGAGCCAGATTGCCACAGATATTTTGGCGCAAAAATATTTTCGCAAAGCTGGTGTTCCGCAGCCGGATGGCAGTAAGGGACGTGAAACCTCTGCGAAGCAGGTAGCACATCGTATGGCGAACTGTTGGAGAGTTTGGGGAGAGCATTATGGATACTTCGCTTCATCAAAAGATGCTCAAGTGTTTTATGATGAGTTGGTGTATTCCATTCTCGACCAAATGTGTGTGCCCAATAGTCCTCAGTGGTTCAACTCTGGATTATATGAGAGCTACGGCATTGCCGGAAAGCCACAAGGTCACTACTATGTAGATCCTGTTGATGGACAATTGAAAAAATCACAAAACGCTTACGAGCGTCCTCAGCCACACGCCTGTTTTATCTTGAGTGTAGATGATGATCTGGTTAATGAAGGCGGTATCATGGATCTCTGGGTTCGTGAGGCACGTATTTTCAAATTCGGATCAGGAGTAGGAACTAACTATTCCAACTTGCGTGGAGAGGGTGAAAAGCTCAGCGGGGGTGGAAGCAGTTCAGGTTTGATGAGCTTCCTGAAAATTGGTGACCGTGCAGCAGGAGCTATTAAGAGCGGTGGTACAACTCGTCGTGCGGCTAAAATGGTTTGTTTGGACCTTGATCACCCCGAAATTGTTGAGTTCATCAATTGGAAAGTAGAAGAGGAGAAAAAAGTAGCTGCGTTGATTGCGGCTGGTTATCCCTCTGGTTATGAAGATGAAGCTTACCGCACAGTAAGTGGTCAAAATTCCAATAACTCTATCCGTATTTCCAATGCATTCTTTGAAAAATTAGAAAAGGATGAGGATTGGGAATTGACAGGAAGAATGGACGGCCGCGTCATGAAAAAAGTACCGGCGCGCGAGTTGTGGAATCAGATCGCTTATGCAGCATGGCGCTGTGCGGATCCTGGTACACAGTACAATACTACCATCAATGAATGGCATACTTGTCCAGAGGGTGGTCCTATCCGTGCGTCCAACCCTTGTTCTGAGTACATGTTCCTTGACAATACAGCATGTAACCTGGCTTCTGCCAACCTGATGAAGTTTTATGATTCTGCTACGAACACTTTTGATGTAGAAGGATATGAATACAATGTTCGTTTGTGGACAGTAGTGTTGGAGATCTCTGTATTGATGGCACAATTCCCTTCTAAAGAAGTTGCACAACTCAGCTATGAATATCGCACACTTGGTTTAGGATATGCTAACCTGGGTACCATGTTAATGGTGAGTGGTATTCCTTATGATAGCGAAGAAGCACGTGGTATCGCAGGTGCAATCACAGCGATCATGACAGGTATTTCTTATCGTACTTCTGCAGAGATGGCACAGTGCTTAGGTGCTTTCCCTCGCTACGAAGAAAACAAAGAGCACATGATGCGTGTAATGCGCAATCACCGCCTGGCTGCTTATGATGCTGATGAGTATGAGAAACTAAGCTTGAAACCACAGGGTATCAAAGCAAAGTACACGCCAGACTATTTATTGAAAGCTGCATGCAAAGCTTGGGATGAAGCTGTTGAATACGGAGAAAAGTATGGCTATCGCAACGCACAGGCTACTGTAATTGCTCCAACAGGTACAATCGGCTTAGTGATGGATTGCGATACTACAGGAGTAGAGCCTGATTTTGCTCTGGTGAAATTCAAAAAATTATCGGGTGGTGGATACTTCAAAATCATCAACCAATCTGTGCCTATTGCCCTGAAAAATTTAGGGTACAGTGAAAAAGAAACGGATGCCATCATCAAATATGCTGTAGGTTCTGCAAGTTTTGCGGGTGCTCCTTTCATTAATCACCAGACTTTAAGTGAAAAAGGATTCATTGCCGACGAGATCAAGCGTCTTGACGCGGCGGCTCTCACTGCATTTGAAATAGGATTTGTATTTAACAAGTTCACTTTAGGCGAAGAGTGTTTGCAGCGCTTAGGATTTACACCTGAGCAGTACAATGACTTTGAATGGAGTTTGTTGGAAGCACTTGGATTCACCGATGAGCAGATTGAAGCTGCAAATGATTATGTGTGTGGAACCATGATGTTGGAGGGTGCACCTGGATTAAAAGAAGAGCACCTGCCAGTATTTGATTGTGCTAACAAGTGTGGCCAAAAAGGTCAGCGCTACATCCACGCACACGGCCACATCCGTATGATGGGTGCTACACAGCCTTTCATCAGTGGTGCGATCTCTAAAACCATCAACCTCCCCAATGAGGCATCAGTAGAAGAAATTGCAGATGCTTACTATATGAGTTGGAAATTGGGTCTTAAAGCAAACGCGTTATACAGAGATGGTTCTAAATTATCTCAACCGCTGAGCAATAAGAGCGATAAGAAAAAGAAAACAGATGATACTGCCACTGCAGAAGAGGCTTCTTTGGAATCAGCTTCTACCAATATTGTGGATCTGGGTCAGCTGACAGTTGAAGAGTTATTGGACGAAGTTCAAAAACGTGTACAAGCTTCTCCTGATACCAAGTTGAAACGCAAATTGGCAAAAATCGTTGAGCGTCGTACACTACCTGCTAAGCGTCGTGGATTTACGCAAAAAGCAAAAATCAGCGGGCAAGCGGTATTCCTTCGTACTGGCGAATATGCGGATGGCACTTTAGGTGAAATCTTCGTAGACATGGCCAAAGAAGGTGCTACGATGCGTAGTATGATGAACTGTTTCGCCATTGCAGTTTCTATAGGTCTTCAATATGGGGTACCCTTGGAAGAGTTTGTTGACAAGTTCGCCTTTACTCGCTTCGATCCTTCTGGATTTGTAGAGCACCCCAATATCAAAACAACAACTTCAATTGTTGACTTTATCTTCCGCGTGCTAGGTTACGAGTATTTGGGACGTACGGATTTAGTACATGTACTAGATAAGCCCGAGGTAATGAATACCGGTGCGGATGATTGGGATGAAGTGCCTTCTAATCCACTAGAGTATGCTAAGGAACCGGAATTGTCTAGCATTCGTATCACACCTGCACCCGGCGCTGCACAACCAGCAAAAGCTGCAGCACCGAAAGCGACTAAGGTTGAAAAAGTAGAAAGTGCCCTAGATGCAATGAATGCAGTTGCAAAAAATATGCAAAGTGATGCTCCTGCCTGTAATGTGTGTGGTAATATCATGATGCGTAGCGGCGCCTGCTACAAATGCAATAATTGTGGTAACCAGGGGGGATGTGGTTGATTAGCCCTCTTTGTTGATAATAGGTTTAAATCCCGTCTCTATTGGCGGGATTTTTTATTTTCCAAAGAAATTCTTCGCCATTCCCGCCAGCATCGGATACTTTTCGGTTACGTATTCTTTGAGAATCAATAAAACCTTTTTCGCTTGATCCTCAGTAATACCGGCTTCGTTTTTTAGTTTGTCGATGAGTTCTTGCATGGCTGTTAATTAAGCTACTTTGAGAAGATTGAATTTATTTTTGTCAAATTTTCTTTCTGCGTATTCGAGCGTAAGATGAAATTGCTTGGTGTTAGAAGAAGGAAGTTCATACATCGCATCAGTAAGAATGCTTTCACAGATACTGCGAAGTCCTCTAGCGCCTAACTTGAACTCCATTGCTTTATTGACCATAAAGTCTAACACAGCGTCTTCGATGGTGAGTTTAATATTCTCCATTTCAAACAACCGCGTGTATTGTTTGACCAAGGCATTTTTGGGCGTTGTGAGAATAGAACGAAGAGTAGGGGCATCCAGTGGATCTAAATGTGTGACTACAGGTAAACGACCCAATAACTCTGGAATCAATCCAAAGCCTTTTAGGTCTGTGGCATTTACGTAGCGTAAGAGATTCTTTTGTTTATTCTCCTGTAACTCTTTGTCCACGTTGAACCCAATGGTATTGGATTGAACACGACGCCCGATAATCTTGTCGATGCCATCAAAAGCGCCACCACAGATAAATAAAATATTTTGTGTATTGATCTTAATCAGTTTTTGTTCCGGATGTTTTCTTCCGCCTTGTGGTGGAACTAAAACATCTGTGCCTTCCAGTAGTTTTAGCATACCCTGTTGTACGCCTTCGCCACTTACATCACGGGTGATAGAGGGATTGTCGCCCTTACGCGCAATCTTGTCAATCTCGTCAATATAAACGATTCCTCTTTCGGCAGCATTAACATCGTAATTACAAACCTGTAACAAGCGTGTTAAAATACTTTCTACGTCTTCTCCTACATATCCAGCTTCTGTAAATACAGTGGCGTCCACAATGGCAAAAGGAACATTGAGTAATCGAGCAATGCTTTTCGCAAGCAACGTTTTTCCTGTTCCGGTTTCTCCAACCATCACAATATTACTCTTCTCGATTTCAACGTCTCCTTCTTTATTCGCTTCTTGATTTTTCTGTTGTAAACGTTTGTAATGATTATATACGGCAACGGACAATACTTTTTTTGCTTCGTCTTGACCAATTACATATTCGTCCAGAAAACGTTTGATCTCAACCGGCTTTTTTACGGTGAGTTTAAAAGATGCCTTTGTCTTTTCTTCTTTTGCAGTCAACTCTTGGTCAATAATCTCACGGGCATGCTCTACGCAGTTTTCGCAGATATGTCCTTCTTGCCCCGCAATGAGAATTTTTACCTCATCACGACTTCTGCCACAGAACGCACAATGCAGGGTGTTTTTTGCCATAAATTAAATTTTTTCAACCAGTTTATCGGCAATACCATATTCAATTGCTTGTTTGGCATCCATCCAATAATCACGGTCAAAGTCTTTCATGATTTGCTCAACGGTCTTTCCACAATTTTTAGCAAGAATTCCAGCCCCAATTTCTTTTACTCGACGGGTTTGCTCTGCCTGTATTTCAAGATCAGCGCTTACGCCACGAATAAATCCTCCTAAAGAGGGCTGGTGGATCATCACTTCTCCATGTGGATAGATATATCGCTTTCCTTTGACACCTCCACTAAGCAAAATGCTGCCCATAGAAGCGGCTAGTCCCATACAAATGGTGCTAACCGGACTGCTAATGAGTTGCATGGTGTCATAGATTACCATGCCACTGGTTACCACACCACCTGGACTATTGATAAAAAATTTGATCTCTTGACCGGGTTTGTCCGCTTCTAGTAATAATAATTTGCTGACAACATCCTTGGCGCTTTTGTCATCTACAACACCCCAGAGATATACAGCTCTTTTTTCAAAAAAATAGCGTTCTAGCTTTTTGCTGAATAGACCAATATCTGATTTGGGTTGTTCTTCCTTTTCTTCTTCGTCTTCCATTTTCCAATCGGAAAGACGATAATATTCGCTTTTCATACGTATTAATCTTTCTTTTGTTTACGGGGATTTGTTACTAACACTTCGTCTACCAATCCATATTCTTTGGCTTCGGCAGCGGTCATCCAGTTATCCCTGTCAAAATCTTTTTCGATCTGTTCAATTGATTTACCCGTGTGTGATTGCACTACTTCGTATAATTCCTTTTTTAATTTTCTGATCTCTTTGACGGTAATCTCAATATCACTCGCCTGTCCGCCAATCGCTCCACTAGGCTGGTGCATCATAATTCTAGAATGGCGAAGTGCTGCGCGTTTGCCTTTTGTTCCGGCTCCTAATAAAACACAAGCCATCGAGGCAGCCACTCCGATACAGATGGTTGCAATATCCGGACTCACATATTGCATCGTGTCATATACGCCTAAGCCGGCATATACACTACCACCTGGACTATTGATGTACATATTTATATCGCGAGAGCGGTCTGCGGAATCTAAAAACAATAATTGGGCCGTAACGATATTGGCGATTTCATCATTGATGGGGTAGCCTAAAAAAATGATACGGTCCATCATTAATCGGCTGTATACATCCATCACAGCAACATTAAGGGAACGTTCTTCAATGATATTGGGCGTCATAGCAGTCACCAGGTGATTGGCATACTGGTGAAGTGTATTGCTAGAAATGCCCCGGTGCTTAACAGCGTACTTCTCAAACTCTGATCGGGTGCTCATATTTCCTGTTTTTTGAAAGGAATAGCAAATATCCGACCAAAAGACGGGTCAACAAAATTGGAGACAGGCTGTCAGGTGTGGTAAAAACCTGTTAATGATGGTGGTGCTGGTGCTCTTCAACCATTTTGGTAAAGGCTTCTGCATCAATATTCTTGTCAGCAGGCTTTAGTTGAGTAGCGCCCCATTCAAATAATTTCTGGGTTTGGATACGATGATAGGCGTCCTCTACAAACTTGCGATCCTTCATCATACGCTCTACATAATCATTAACCCAAGGTTGGTCATCTGCCAGGTTGGCTCCTCCCATGTAACTGAAAAGCTGATTTTTGGCAAAAGAGCGAAGATCCTGTGGATCCACTTGGATATTATTTTCGTTCACAATCTTCTCAGAAATCAGGGTCCACCTCAACTGTGTGTTGAATTTTGGATAGTCTGCTTCTACTTCTTCGTCTGTCTTTGGATTTTCGCCCTGCGTCTTTAACCAGTTTTTAAGAAAGGCTTCGGGGAACTCCATCTTTGTATTATCCAGCAGCTCATGATACAACTGATCATGCAACTGGTTGGTGGCTTGACCATCCCAATAGGCTTGAATTTCTTCTTTGATTTTGCCTCGAAAATCTTCGTTTGTTTTTACTTCTTTGCCTGGGTAAAGTTGCTCAAAAAACTCTTCGTTCAATTCGCGTTTTTCAAGAATGCCCACTTTTGTTAAAACGATATTGAAGTATTTATCAGCAGCGGCTGGATCATTTTTATCAAGCCCCAAATCACTAATGATCCATTCTCTTTCTTTTTCTTCAAAGGCCTCTTTTAAAGTGAGGTTTAATTGGTCTCCCACTTTTTTACCGGTCCAATTTTTTCGTTTTCCCTCTGTAAAATATTTGACGAGTAAAGAATTCTCTTTGGTAGCGCCTCCTTCTATTGGATTGCCATTGGCATCGGCCTCTACAAAATTTACATTGATGACATTCTCTTCGGACTGAATAGATTCTTCGTCTTTCATATTGCCGTAGCGATTTTGTAAACGTGTTACTTCGCTGTCGATCATTTCTTCAGTCACATTTACCACATAGCGTGTGGTTTTTGCCTTTGCTAAATCAGGCATTTTGAACTCAGGCTTTAAACCAATTTCAAAATGAAAAGTGTAGTCAAGAGGATTATTGACATCGAGTTGACTCATGTCTGTATCGAGCGGCAACGGCTGTGCAAAAATTTGAATTTTCTCTTTTTGAATCCAGCCGATTATTTCACGATCAACCGTTTTGAGAACCTCGTCTGTAAAAAGAGAAGGTCCGTACATTTTTTTAATAAGACCTGCGGGAACCATGCCTTTACGAAAGCCTGGAATGTTGGCTTTACGACCATATTCCTTCAGTGATTTTTCAAAGGAAGGCAGGTAGTCGCTTTTTTCGAGTTTAACAGAAATCTTTTCGTGTAGTTTGCCCAGATTAGAGCGGGAGATGGTTGCCATAGAACTTATTAAGAGAGTAAAAGGTCCGGATGGAGGGACTCGAACCCCCACACCTTGCGGCATCAGATCCTAAGTCTGACGTGTCTACCAATTTCACCACATCCGGATAGCCCTCGCAAAGGGGACGCAAATGTAGGCCTTTTTTTACTTCCAAAAAGGCTAAAAACTCCTTTATGTAGAGTAAAAAAGCAATTTCTGTGGTTTTCTCTTGACAAAAACGGGGAAAAAACATAGATTTGAAAGGATCCTGTCCTACCAAACAACTGAAGATGAGAAAAACCCTGTCCGGGCTACTCCTGGTGTTATTAACACAGGTTATTTACGCCCAAAATCCTGCTACTACTTTTACGATTCCCAATCGCATTATTCAATTGCCTTGTGGAACATCCTGTACTCCTATTAATGTACAGGTCCCCCATATCAAACAAACAAGCAGTTACGTGGTGACGACCCCGGCCTATGTTCCGTTTGCATACACCACATCTACAGGTACTGTGGTAAGCTCCATATACATTGACGACACTTGGAGCCAGACGATTAATCTTCCTTTTAGCTTCTGTTTCTATAACAATAGTTTTTCCTCTTTGCTAATGGGATCGAACTCTGCCATCACTTTTGATGTAAGCCGTGCAGGAGCAGGAAGTGGATACTCTATTAGCAGTACGACGGGTGCCATTCCAAATACAGTCTATGCTCCTAACATGATCTTTGGTCCCTATCACGACATTGATCCAGGTCTTACTTCTGCCAATAAAAAAATTGAGTGGCGGATAGAAGGAACAGCACCCAAGCGCCGCTTTATTGCGAGTTATAATGACATGCCTTACTTCGGTTCAAGTTGTACGAGTCAGCGTGCCACGCATCAAATGGTTTTATATGAAGGAACCGGAATTGTGGAAGTATATATTCAGGATAAACCAATTTGTACAGGTTGGAATAGCGGACTCGCCATTTTGGGAATGCAAGATGCTACGCGCACACAAGCGATTGCCCCTACGGGTAAAAATGCTACTCAATGGGGTTCTACTGGAATGAATGAGTGTTACCGATTCATACCTTATGGATCCACTCCTCGTTTTAAATCTGCCAAATTATTGGTGAATGGTACACAGGTGGCTACTGCCGATACCTCTTCTGGATCTACTGCGGGTGTGTTGAATTTGAATTTCCCAAGCGTTTGCCCCACTGCTGATAGCACAGCATATGTTGTTCAGGTAACCTATGGCGATTGTAATAACCCCACAAACGATGTAAATTTTACAGATACTGTCTTTGTAAAAAAAGTTGGACCGAGTGCTTCTGTTGCTAAAACCGATCCGAATTGTGCACCAAATGGTACCATCACAGTGACTGCACAAGGAGGTACCGCGCCTTACCAGTATAGTATTAATGGAGGAACAACTTGGCAATCTTCTAACACCTTCACAGGGCTTGGCGGGGGAACTTATAATGTGCTTGTTAAAGATGTAAATAACTGTTCTTCTGGCCCACAACCTATTACACTAGCTCTTTCAAACACTTTGGTTCAGACGATTGCTAAAACAGATGCTAACTGTACCACTACCGGTACTATTACAATTACAGCCAGTGGTGGAGGAAATCCTCCCTATGAGTATAGCATTAATGGGGGAACAACTTGGCAGTCTTCTAACACCTTCACGGGATTGGCTGGCGGAAACTATAACGTAGTAACCCGAAATCCTGTTACCACTTGTACAGCTACTACTGCAGTGACCATCACATTTACTAATACACTTTCATTAGGTGCTATTAATGGAACAAGTATTTGTTTTGGCAATTCTTTTACTCCTACTGTAACAACAAATGGTACTTCTTTTGCTTGGACTCCAACAACAGGAGTTAGCAATCCTGCTATTTCAAATCCTGTAATTACACCAGCTACGACTACAACGTATACGTTGGAAGCAAGACTGGGCACTTGTACGACTCGTCAATCGATGAACATTGTAATTTTCCCAGGTGCCACTGCAAATGCTGGTGCAGATGCGATAATTATTGCAGGCGATGTTTATCCAATGCAGGGTTCAGGTTCTACCGGAACATATTTGTGGACTCCTTCTACTGCACTGACTAATCCTGCTATTTTAAATCCTTCGGCAAACCCAGCTACTACAACAACGTACACACTCCGTGTAACTACCAATCAGGGTTGCGTTGCTACAGACGATATGACATTGACAGTGGTTCCTTACTGTATTAAGCCAATGAATGCATTTACACCTAATGGCGATGGGGTGAATGATCGTTGGTTGATCACAAATGGAAATTGTTTGACAAAGGCAAAAGTGCAGGTGTATAATCGTTATGGTGCCAAAGTGTTTGAGGACCTAAACTATAAAAACACATGGGATGGCACTTATAATGGAAAAGCATTGCCAGATGGTACATACTACTATGTTATCAGCTTCCAACTTATCAATAGCAAAGTGGAAACCAGAACAGGTAATTTGACCATTCTTCGTTGATCAATCTTTAATTGAAACACATGAAAAAAATTATTTTAATACTTTCCTGTATAGTCACGCTTACCGCTTCGGCGCAGCAATTGATGACTTCTTCACTCTATGATTTGCAGGGGAACTTACATAACCCGGCCGTTGCGGGTGTTGGCGGTCAAACGTCAATTGGAGCTACTTATCGCAGTATGTGGAGTGGTATTGCAGGAAGTCCAACTACCGCACTCATTTTTGGTTCCACCTATTTAGAAAAAGCAAAAATTGGCCTGGGCGGGTATCTCTATAGTGATGTGACGGGACCAACCAGTCGCAAAGGAATTCAAACTTCTTATGCATATCATATTCCACTTCAAAAGGGGGGAATATTTTCAGTGGGACTTGAGGCGAGGTTTCAACAATTTGCCATTGATAAAGCAATGCTGATCGAAGCAATCGGAAACGATCCAGTAATGGGCAGTGCAGCCAATCGTTTTAAAGGTG
>Ga0214923_10008363_pt1 | contig 11031 bp, 9 predicted proteins | sample LL1510_MetaG_FD_177993 | JGI IMG/M metagenome (GOLD analysis project Ga0214923, IMG submission 177993) | Freshwater microbial communities from Lake Lanier, Atlanta, Georgia, United States - LL-1510 | ecosystem: Environmental > Aquatic > Freshwater > Lake | place: USA: Georgia | collected 2015-10-15 | reverse complement strand
CCGACGCAAGAGGGTTCTGACACGGGAGTCGGCGAGCATTCCGCCGGACTGTTCGGTCCGTACCCCTTGGATGTCCGCAACGCTGAGGATCACGTATAGCTCGTGATAGGCGTCAGCAACAGGTGCCAATCCGTGCCTCGACGCCCCTCGACTGATCGTGAGGGCGAGGGCCGCGGCCCGTGAACATGCTTCAAGCGGGCTTTCCGGCAGACGTGAGACGAGATTGTCGAGTTCGGTCAGCGATGGCAGGTATTCACGGCCGAAGGCATCGACATCCTCGTTTCCCTCGTCAAGCACTTGCGACCGACGCACCCGCGCACTGCCGATTGCGCGCGCGACTGCACCGGCATCACGGGCCCTTGAGGCGTGGCCCCAAGCGTGACGCCATGCCAGGATTGCGGGGATCAGACCGATCGTTACGGTGAACGCGGCGCCGCCGGTTGCCGTAAGGGCGGTCAGCAGGTCCGTGAGCGAATCGAACCAGGCGACCAGGAGTGTGGCGACAACCCCGACTCCGGTCCACCACCACGCCAGTCCGTGGGCACGTCGGGACTCGCCGTGAATCGTGGTGGCGACGCGTGCCAGGTGTGCGGCGACATCCGGTTGCGCGGTGGGACCGATTGACTGGATTGCGTGAACGATCTCGACCCCACGACGGTGACGCAGGAGGGTCCTGGCGGCGTCACGCCAGGCGTCATGGGTGAAGACATGCGCCGGTTCGTTCCGAACGGGATGGCGAAGGCGGACAGAGGCCAGTCGCACCGTTGCGGTCGCAGGTGGTGTCATCGATCTCGATCCAGTCATTTCCGGGATGGACGAAACGGTCACGTAACCCCGGAGGTTCGCCTTTACTCTAGCGTGTGGCGGTACGTGGCGCGTTCCCGGTCAGTTCGGGACGATCAGGGCACCGGAGTCAGGCATGCGGTTGTCGACGATGGTGCCAAGGACATTGCCGGACAGGTCGTTCGCTTCCAGGACCGGTGAAGCCAGTACGGAGACACTGATGCCGAAGAGGGAGTTTGCCGCGCAGATGTTCCCGCGGGCACTGCCGGCCCCGAATTCGGTGTAGGAGAGGCCGGTGCCATTCGCTTCGCACCGGTTGGACTCGAGTTCGGGACACGCGCCCTCCCCAATCCAGATGCCGGCAATGGCCCCGCCCGTGCAACTGTTCCCGACGGCGATGCCACCGGATGCCCGTCGGTACACGATGCCCGCCGTGCGGTTGCCCCGACACTGGTTGCTCTCGAGTGTTGGGGTGGCCGCATCACCGACCCAGATCCCGGCAGACCCATTGTCCGAACAGTCGTTGGCACGCGCGAGACCAGTAGCGAGAAGCCGGTAAGCGATGCCAGTATGGGTGTTCGCGCGGCACGTGTTCGCGTCCAGGACAGGCCGGGCACGGTCCAGGACGAGGATCCCGATGGCGGAACCAATGCACCGTGAACGGGTCAGTGCCCCGGCGCTCTGGCCGGAAAAGACGACCCCCGCGGTTCCGCCTTCGGTCTGGATGTCCACGATGGTTGGGGCGCACGCATCACGCACGCAGATGCCACCGGCTTCGTTGCCGTCGAACTGGCAACTCGTGATCGTCGCCCACACTGCGCCACCGACCACCAAGCCATATCCGGGCTCCGGCGAGGTGTCGTCAGGTGTATCTGGCGTTGAGGTGTTCCGGCGTCCTCGCGCACCGGTCACGCGCACGCGCTCCATGATCAATGCACCATCGGTCGCTTCGATGACGTTGCCGGGCGCGTCATTGACCACCGCGATTGTGAGATCACGCAGGGCCAGGGCGGCACTCTCAGCGAGGCGGAGGACCGGGCCCGGCCCGGTGGATTCCAGACGGGTCCGTGTACTGCCCGCACCGATCAGGAAGGCGTGCCGACGGAAATTGATGGTGGCGGGGATGCGGTATACGCCCGCGCCGAGTTCGATCGTCGCACCTGGTGGTGCCTCGGCGAGGACCTCAAGAAATGTTGCCGGCGACGCCGACCACTCACCGGTCAGGGGATGTTCCTCGAACTGACCACCGGCGTCATCGCCTGGGTGGGTGTCTGGCAGTTCGCCGCTCGATGGCGGGGGTGTGGCGGGGGGCATTGAGGGGAATGGTACGGCGTACGGGGAGGGCATGTCAGACGTGCCCCCGATGGCTGCTTCACCGTATGAAAGAGTCACCCGTTGGGGATATGCCGTGTCGGGCCAATCCGGCATATCCCCAAGGGGTTGGAGTGCTCCATTGCGGTGGGTCCGGAAAGTTGGCCGGGCTTGTCACCGCGTTGGCTGATCAATGATCGGCGACGTGATCCTCGGGATGTCCGTGGTCCTCGTCTTCAGGATCGGCATGCTCTTCCTCGACGGCTGCGATCTCGGCATGGCGAATGCCTTCGATTTGATGACCGTACGCCAGATGGGCATGATGGGCGGCGCCGACATGATCGTCATGCGCATCGGCCTCGGCGGCCTTCAGGTGTTCGTGGGCGGCGACGGTGAAGTGGTGGGCTGCCTTGCGGTGGTGATCGGCGGCGTCGTGGTCCAGTTCGTGTTCACGCTTGGTGACCATGGTCATTCTCCCGGAAGTTCAATCTACAGGGGTTCCGCTGTCATCAATGCAGGCGGTCAACACGATCCCCGTGTACCCGGCCCGCGGGTCCTTGGCAAACGATTGACAACTTGCACATCCTGACGTGGAATGCCCCACGAGAACATTTGGACGATACACCAACTGCAAGCCTGATGCCCAATCAACCCAAATGGGCAACGTGACCGGCAGGGTCCACAGGTGAACCGGCAACTGCTGGCGTTCAAGAAAACAGAAACCCCCGGGCTCCGGTTCTGGCGGGTCGTGCCAGAAAGGCGCCTCGGGGGTTCGGGTTGGTTCAGAACACGGGGGTCAGCTGACCTGTCCGTGAACCGACATGGTCTCAGTGATCGGCGACGTGATCCTCGGCGTGTCCGTGGTCCTCGTCATCGGGATCCGAGTGCTCTTCCTTGACGGCTGCAATCTCGGCGTGACGCACGCCTTCGATCTGATGGCCGTAAGCCAGGTGCGCATGGTGAGCGGCGGCCACGTGGTCGTCGTGCTCATCGGCGGCAGCAGCCTTGGTGTGCTCATGGGCTGCGGCTTCGAAGTGATGAGCGGCCTTGCGGTGGTGGTCGGCGGCCTGCAGGTCGAGCTCGTGCTCTTTCTTGGTAACCATCGGTTGACTCCTGAATGATGTTTGTGACTGTGCGCGCAACAGGCTCTCCTGGCCCGCAAGTAGTCTGTTCTGGACTGAGTGATTGGTGGCGACCCACCTCCATGCACTCGGTTTCCGTCACAACCACGCGGCGAGCGTTTTGGAGACCCGCTGTATATAAAAATAGCATGCGCATCGTAACAAGGGCATGAACAGACGCGATTGGGTTTCGCATGCGGGATGGCGTCACACACGGTGTTCTTTCCCGAGGGAACACGCGTCATGCGCCGAGAGGCTCAGGTCCCCGGACCATGTGGTGATACGCACATCGTTGCACCGGTGGGGACTGGTGAACGGGCGTTCACCAATCCCTCCCGGTGGTGCCAGTCAGCTCCAGGTAGTGCAACCGGAGGACCGACTGCGGAAGCCAGGTGACTTGGGCGAGTGCCCCCACTGATGAATATCCATGGGTAGCGTGACTGGCAGAAGTTAGGGTGGACAGGGAACCACTATCGACCAGAAAAACAGAAACCCCCGGGCTCCAGAACTGGCGGGTCGTGCCAGTAAGGTGCCTCGGGGGTTCGGCTCAATGGCTATGACACGGAGGTCAGTCGACCTGACCGTGCACCGACATGGCCTCAGTGATCCGCGACGTGGTCCTCTGGCTTGCCATGGTCCTCGTCATCGGGATCCGAGTGCTCTTCCTTGACGGCTGCAATCTCGGCGTGACGCACGGCCTCGATCTGATGGCCGTACGCCAGGTGCGCATGGTGAGCGGCGGTCACGTGGTCGTCGTGCTCATCGGCCTCGGCGGCCTTCATGTGCTCATGTGCAGCGATCTCAAAGTGATGCGCAGCCTTGCGGTGGTGGTCGGCGGCCTGCAGGTCGAGCTCGTGCTCTTTCTTGGTAACCATTGGTCGTCTCCTGAATGATGTGCGTGATCGTACGCCCAACAGGGTCTTGAGCTGCCCGGGCAATTCGTTCCAGTTCGAGCGAGGGGGGCGACCCAACTCCACTCACTCGTACTCCGGGACAGCCTTGCATTGGGCATCCAGTGACCTGTTCGGCACCAATATAGCATGCGCATGGTAACCAGACCATGAACAAGACCGGTAGAGAGACGCGGTACTCGAGGTCTGTCACGCACTTGATCGGCGTAGCGCTGCGTGCCCGCGGGAAACGCGACCGGCCCCGTGAACATCATGTTCGCGGGGCCGGTCGTGATGCTCTCACCGTGGCAGCGGTGGGCACTGGTGCAGAGGCGTCCACCCGTCCCTCCCGGTCGGGTCAGTCAGCTCTTACTTGAGCAACTGGAGGACGGACTGCGGAGCCTGGTTGGCCTGGGCGAGGACCGCCATGGATGACTGCTGCAGGATCTGGCTGCGGATCATCTCCGAGACAGACTGGGCAACGTCGGCATCGCGGATGCGGCTGTTCGCGGCGCCGGTGTTCTCAGCTGCGACCCCGATGCTGTTGATCGCACTCTCGAGGCGGTTCTGCATCGCACCGATGGCGCCACGGTAGCCGGATACGGCTTCAACCGCGGTATCAATCGTGGCGATGGCTGCGTTCGCGTCGGTTTGGGTCGCAACACCCGTCGTCGCAAGCGCATTGACACCCGCCAAGGTCGTCGAGTTGATCACACCATTTGTGCCACCACTGTAGCCAAGGGCAGAGTCGCCGATTGTGAACGCGATCTCGTTCGAGGCAGTCGGCACATCAGTGTTTGCACCGACATGGAAGGTGAACCCTGCGAGGTTCAAGGGACTTGAGCCATCGCCGTTCAGCAACTGGATGCTGTTGAACTGGGTGGAACTTCCGATCCGGTCGACCTCTGAAAGGAGCGAGTTGACCTCGTTCTGGATGTGGGCACGGTCGGAATTGGTCAGAGTGTCGTTCGCCGACTGGACGGCCAGTTCACGCATCCGACCGAGGATGCTGTGCACCTCGTTGAGTGCGCCTTCGGCGGTCTGCAGGAGGCTGATCGCATCCTGGGCATTCCGCTGGGCCTGGTTGAGACCACGAACCTGGTTCTTGAGCTTCTCGCTGACAGCCAGACCGGCAGAGTCATCGGCTGCCTTGTTGATCCGCAGTCCGCTCGAGAGCTGCGAGATCGCGCTGAAGAAGGAGTTCTGGGCGCCAGAAACCCCACGCTGCGCCTGTGAGGACGCTTGGTTGTAGTTGATACGCAAAGCCATTGCCGGATCTCCCTATCGCTGCGGCCCTGTGACCTCCATGCCACAAGGAAACGTGCGCCTTTGGCGCGAAATCCCACTGGTTCGGCGAGGGGACTTCCGATTGTCCGGCCAGACGTTCGGTGTCCGTTCTCGGTGAGTGGTCCCGGTGCTTCCGGAGCCCCAGTGCGATTACGTTCACGTACATCATCGGCCGTGTAAACGCCCCGCATTCAGGGGTACGAGGGCGAATAATCCCCTGAGTTTCGTAGACTTGCCCTCCGACCCGTTGGCGAACGCCCGGGAGGTGCGGGGAGCAATGACATGTCGGCAGGCACGCGCGCGGACGAGCCGGGTTCAGGTGACGTTTCGCGCGGGCGAATGGCGTCGTGGGACACAACACCTCCGGGGCAGCGCATCACGCTTTGCATGATCGTGCGTGATGAGGAGGCAATCCTTGGCCAGTGCCTCTCCAGTGCGTCACGATGGGTCGATGAGATCGTGGTCGTTGATACGGGGAGCCGTGACGGGACCATTGCGATCGCTGAAAGCTACGGTGCCCGGGTCGGCCACTTTGCGTGGTGTGACGACTTTGCGAAGGCGAGGAATGCATCGTTGTCCCTGGCAACTGGCGAGTGGGTCCTGTGCCTTGATGCTGATGAGACCCTGGAACCATCGCGCGCCCAATTCATCCGCGAACTCGTTGCCGAAGGGCGTGGTCCGGACAACCGTCCGCGGGCGTACACCATGGTCGTGCGTAGCGAGACGGCCCATGGTGTCACTGATGACCTGCAGATCCGGCTCTGGCAGCACGGAGCCGGTTTGGAATTTGCAGGACGCATCCACGAGTCGCTTGTGGCGCCGACGGGTTCGACGATTGGGGTGATGCCAACCAATTCCGTGTTGGTGACCCACACTGGCTACAAACCCGCAATCATGGAAGCGCGCGACAAGGTGCGCCGGAACGGCGCGATGCTCGACGCGGCAATTGCGGCCGACCCTGACGACGCGTACCTGTTCTATAAGCATGCCCAGCATCTGGTGACGGATGCTGACTACGCCGGTGCCGTGGGTTCGGCAGAGCGGGCGCTCGAATTGAGCGCATCCGGGCACGCCTCTCGTGGAGCACTCGGTGGGTCCAACCTCGCCGACACGTACCGCACGCTGATCGCGGCGCATCTTGCATTGAGCCATGTGTCGGCTGCGGTCGTCGCCGGAGAGCGGGGCACCGCCGCGTGTCCTGATCACCCTCCCCTCTGGACCCAGTTCGGGCTTGCACTCCTTGGGTCGGGTGCGCCGGACCGCGCACTCATTGCATTCCAGGAGGCGAGGTCGCGACGTGACATGCCAGTCATCGGGGCGATTGACCGTGGCAGTGCCGGGTGGCGTGCGCTATACGGAATGGGTGAGGCATACCTGGAACTCAAGCGCCCGGCCGACGCGCGGGCATCACTGGCGCAGGCGCTGATCGACGCACCGTCGCACCCATTGATCATCCGCGCACTGGCAATCGCCGAGGAACAGACGGGCCAGGTGCAGACCGCTTACGATCGACTGGATGCTGCCGTAAGGCGGATTCCGGGAGACGTGGCGTTGAGGCGGGCGCTTTCGGGACTGTTGCGTCGCGCCGGAGAGACGACCGGGGCGGTGAATGCATTGGCCCCGCTGCTCGATCTTGCGGATGTGCCACCGGAAGTCTATGACGACCTTGCGGATGCGCTTGAAGCCGCTGGGTCTGCCGAGGATGGGGCAAACGCCCGGTCGATTGCCCGGTTGCTTCGGGAGCCCCCAACCGACCCGGTTGACGAGGTGTCCCACGCATGACCGCGCCGCCTGGAGATGCGAACGGGCTGATCCGCGGACGCCTCCGTTCGTGGGTTGCCACGGCACCTGGTGAGCGCATTGCCTTGGTGATGATCGTGCGTGACGAGGCATCGAACCTGGAACGATGCCTTGCGAGTGCCGTGCCGTGGGTTGACGAGATGGTGGTCGTTGACACTGGTTCGGCCGATGCGACGGTGGAGATTGCCGAGTCGTTTGGCGCACGGGTTGGCCATTTTGCTTGGTGTGACGATTTTGCGGGGGCCCGCAACGCCGCCCTCGGTCTCGCGACCGCGGACTGGGTCCTGACCCTCGACGGCGATGAAGTTCTTGAAGCGGAGACGGCCTCGGGGCTCCGCCATGTCGTCCACGAATATGCAGCACATGACGGTGCGATTTGTCTTGCCCTGCCGGTCCGCAGTTATTGGCCGGCAAGGGAAGGGTCGGATGTCGCGGATGCGCCAACGGTCCATCGTGGTGCGAGGCTGTTCCGGCGCCTCATGGGTGTGTGTTGGGTTGGCGACGTCCATGAGACCGTGATGACGGACGCTTCATGGACGGGGCCGGACATGGAATACATCGACGCGGATGCGCCGGTGATCGATCACTTCGGCTATGCGGTGGATCGCGAAACGCTGCAGCGGAAGTCGGCGCGGAACCAGTCGCTGCTTGAACATGCGTACCAGCGGAACCAGGCCGGGGGATACTACGCATTCAAGCTTGGGCAGCACGCAATCACCGATGGCCACCCGGTCGAGGCGCTGCGTTGGCTGCGCCTGTCCGTCGCCGAGGCACTGGCTGAACCCCGGCCGGCGCGGTTTGTCACCAGTTCCGTGGAGCACCTGGCGCGCCTGCTGATGGAGTTCGATGCATCGCCCAGTCCCTTGGCAGAGACCCTCCCGGACCATCCGGCATCGTCAGGCGCCCATCCACTCGTGGATGAGGCGGTCGGGACCCTACGGCGGGTGCTCGGCATCTACGGGCAAGCCACGTCTGTTTGGCACCGCCTTGCCGAGGCATTGACCCGGCTTGGCGACCGTCGCGAGGCGCTCCGTGCCTACCGGATGGTCCTTGACCAGGTACCAGACCAGGCGGATGCTTTGCTTGGATATGCATCGGCACTCTCTGACGACACACCGGCAGTGATGGGGATCCTTGATCGTTTCCTTGAAGTCCATGGGCCGCGGGACGCAGTCTGCGCGTGGCGAGGCGAGTTGCAGCGATCAAGCGGTGGCATCCAACAAGCGTACGACTTTCTTTACTCAACGGTCCGGGACCACCCGGAATTCGTGCAGACCCGAGTGACCCTGGCGAGTCTCCTGGTTGACGCTGGGGCAGCAAACGAGGCACTTGAGACGCTTGCGCCAGTGGTTGATGTACCGACCGCGCCAGTAATGATGTTCGAGATCCTGGCGCGTGCGTTCACAAGTCTCGGACAGGTTGATGCGGCGATGCATGCCCGTATGCTGGCCTCGGCCCGCGAGCTCGAAGGTGGTGGTTCTGACGACACGTTGGTTCCACCGCCGGTTGTTGCCTCGCAGTGACCGGACTGGCTGCCTTGCAGGCGGTGATGTGAAGAGGCACCAGATGAGCGGACTGACCGTAGTGGTGATCGGGGCGACGGGTCAGTTTGGCCGTGCGATGATGCGTGCGGTCGAGGCAACGCCGGGCTGGCACGCAGTCGGCCTCGGTCATGCAGACGTCGACGTAACCGACGCGGCCAGTGTTGGCAATGCCTTGGCCGTCCCGCATGACGTGGTCGTGAATGCCACGGTCTGGCACGGCCCGGCACAGGAAGACCCCGTGATGGCGCTGCGGGTCAATGCGTTGGGGGCACGTGTCGTGGCCGATCACGCCTCCTCGCGGGGAACTACCTGTGTCACGATCAGCACCGACTACGTGTTCGATGGCGATGCCACCAGACCGTATCGCGAGGATGATCCGGTCAATCCGCGATCGGTGTACGGCATCTCCAAGGCGACCGGTGAAGCGCTGGTGCGGGCATCGACTCCGAAGCACCTTATCGTGAGGGTTGCAAGCCTGTTCGACATCGGAGGCAGCCGTGCCAAGGGAAACTCGACCTTCGTGAGCACCATGCTTGCCAATGCGCGGGCAGGCAAGCCGTTGCGGGTCGTCGCCGACCAGTTTCATTCGCCAACCTACGCGCCAGACGCAGCGTCGACCGTTGTTCGATTGCTGGAGGCGGGAGTGACCGGGACCGTCCACGTCACGAATCGCGGATGGTGCAGCTGGTACGGGTTTGCCGAGGCCATCTTCGCAGTGGCTGGCATCCGGGCAGATCTGACACCATCCAGGTTGGCCGATTTACCGTCCGGACCGCCTCGCCCCCGGTATTCGGTCCTGGCGCATGGTGCCCTGCGCGACGCGGACATCGTGTCTCCACGTCCGTGGCAGGAGGCCCTGCGCGACTACCTTGAACGGGAGAGCGCTGGCTCTTCCTGACGAAGTGTCTGGCCGGTCTCCGGTTCTTCGGTTTCCGGTACTGGATGTGCGAAACCTGCCATGGCTTCGAGGGTCATCCAGACGGCACTGATCCAGATGAGGTCGGCTATCGCCAGATGCACCAGCTGCATTGCCACCGGGGCAAGCAGGAGCACATTGAGCACCCCGACCCCAAGCTGGGCGAGGCAGAGAAGCGTCACGGCCGATGCCAGACGTGATGCCCGGCGCGACGCACTCGCCGTTGCCAGTGCCGGGCCACTGACTGCCAGGGCGATGGTCGTGGCAATCGCAAACGCCGGGTGCCACAGTCGGAGCCGGACGAAGGGGTGGGCGTCCGGGTCGTCTTTCTGGGCGAGGCCAATCGCCAGGGTTTCCGGTGGAAAGAGGGTGTCGCCGAGGGCCGTGATCGCTCCGCTGGAACCGGTCACGATGACGCAGAGCAAGGCGGCGCCGACCGCTGCAAGCCTGAGTGCGTGGCCAGGGGATCGGGGCATGGCGGGCACCCCGGTACCGCTCACCCAGACCGCGGTCATCGTGAACGCACCGAGGAGGAGGAGAGTGTTGACTAGATGAGCACCCACCCACCATCCCCGGGCAATGGACTGGTTCTCCGCCACGAGGCGCAAGAGCACCAGTCCGGCACCGAGGAGGGACTCCACGATCATCGTCGCAGCGCAGAGCGCGGCGCCGAGCCGGGCGCGGTGACCGCGTGGGAAAACCTTCCACACCGACCACACCAAGGCGGCCGTCACCAGAAGCGTGGCACCGCTTGAGAGACGATGGGAGAACTCGATCAGCGTGCCGATTGATGGGGACGGCGGGATGACTTCGCCATTGCAAAGGGGCCAGTGACTACCGCAACCGGCGCCTGAACCGGTGGCGCGAACGACGGCGCCCCACAGGATGACCACGACATTAATGGCAAGCGCCGTCCATGCGAGTCGTGTCACGCCGATGGCACCTGGCCTGATTGTTTCCGCCGGCGGGATGGTGTGGAGTAGGTTCACCATGAGGACACTCCTGGGACGGCAAGTCGATGGTGATGGTGGCGGGGTCGCTACTCCGAGCGTACCGGATGAACGGGTGTTGTCTGTTGACCCCAGCAATGTAGCAAGATTGACATGTTTGACAACTGCAAGTGATACGACGGGCCTATCTGATGGTGAGACGTCCCGAGTGGCTTGCTAGGTGACGGAAATCGGTATCCTTGTCGCGAGTGTCACGTACGTGGTTTGGCGTCTGACAGCCTGTTAGCGACTGTCAGACAATTCGAACCGACCGATCCGAGTTGAGTTTTGCGGTTGCGCGTAACTGGCATTGATGCCGGAGGGGCGGGCTATTGGTGAGCGGGGCGATGATCGTATCGGTTCCGAACGGGACCGACACGCCTCCAGACG
>Ga0214923_10008362_pt1 | contig 11033 bp, 11 predicted proteins | sample LL1510_MetaG_FD_177993 | JGI IMG/M metagenome (GOLD analysis project Ga0214923, IMG submission 177993) | Freshwater microbial communities from Lake Lanier, Atlanta, Georgia, United States - LL-1510 | ecosystem: Environmental > Aquatic > Freshwater > Lake | place: USA: Georgia | collected... | reverse complement strand
GTCGTCGAGGATCTTCTTGTCCTTGAACACCACCATGTGCACGTCGCCGGTCTTGCCGGTCTGAATTCTGCGGTATGCGTCCATCGTGTCTCCTCGTCGCGTCGTCGCTTCGTCGCGCCCCATTAATGCCGATGACTGCCAGACTAATCGCGGGTTCCAGCCCCGTCCATCGGCATGGCACCGGGGCCGGGACGGCGGTCAGTCGCCAGTCACGATCCCCTCCGTGGCGAGCCATTCGAGCTCCCCCGGGTGGCCCGGGCCGTCGTCGAGGCGGATCGACGCGATCGCCCCCTTCTGCAGGCGGATGGACGCGGAGCCATCACCGATCGAGAGGGCGACGAGCCGGCCGACGCAGGGCATGTGGCCGACCCAGGCCACGCTCGCGGCGTCCTGCTCGATCGTCCACTCGACGCAGGCCTGCCAATCGACCGCGGGGGAGAGCGCGTCGACGACGGCGGGCGCGGGGGTGCCGAACACGTCGGCGAGAATTCCAGCCGTTTCGCGAGCGCGCACGAGCGGGCTCGTGGCCACGAGGTCGAGCTCCATCCCGGCCGCGCGGAGGTGGCGGGCGAACGCCTCGAACCGCTTCCGCCCCTTCTTCGTGAGGCGGCGGGCATGGTCGTCGATGCCGGGGCCGGGATCCTCGGCCCACGCGTGACGGACAATGAACAGGCGGGTGGTGAGCGTGGCCATACGGCGTCCGATTGTGGTTTCGCCCGGTGCCGACGGCAAGCTCAGGCCCGCCGCCAGAGGTCGTCGGCGGGGATTCTGGCGGCGGCGACGGCTGCCGCGGCCTCGGTTCGCCACCGTTTGGCATCGACGGGGTAGCCCGCCGTCGGGGCGAGGCCCGGCATACGCTCTGCCCAAAAATCGTTGAAGGCCTCCATCGCCAGTTCCCGCACATACTTCGCCGCCATGCTCGCGAGGGCGACGGGAGTCCGAGCCTCGCCGCCGACGCAAAACTCGACCGTGAGCCGTGGAGTTACGTATGCGGAGCGAGTGGCCGTCTCCTCGATCGGCCGCACGAGCGGCAGGGAGAAGTGCCGGGCGACGAGCGGCCCGTAGCTCTTACGGCCGCCGTGGCGGTCGCACCACACGAGCGTGTCGTCGGGGCCGAATCGGGCCGCGATCTCCGCCGCGAGGTCGAGCGTCGTCTGCGAAAGGATGTCGGACTTGTTGAGCCCACGGTCGAGCAGACGGTTGAACTCCTGTGGATAGACGGCCCGGCAGGCGACCCCGAGGAGTTCGAGGCCTACGGACTCAAGGGCGATTCGAGCCGTGGTGGCAGCGGCCGCGCACGCCTGCGGGTCGGCCGCGCGGGGAAGCGGGAGCGCGTCGAGCCATGTCCAGCCTTGCGCCGCGTGCGTTGCCGGCCCGATCGCCCCCACCGTCGCGGCCAGCCGCGGCCAGTCGTGCACAGGCTCGTCGTGGACGAGGGCCAGGGCCGCGTGCACGCCGCGCTCGAGCGCCGCGAAGCCCGCGCCACCGCGATGGATCGTCTTCGAATCGGCCCACAGCGGCGTGGAGCCGACATTTCCCGCGGCTTCGGCGACCGCCGCGAAGACCCCGTCCGCCGTGGCAGGGTGGCCCGCGAGCCGCCAGGCCGTGGCGGCTACGACGAGCGGGCCGAGGTTTGGCCCGTAGCCCGCCTCGTCGGTGCCGACGACGAGCGTCATGGCGCGACCCGACGGGGAAACTGCCGGGCGTATTCGTAGATCGCGATCGCGGCGCTCGTGGCGGCGTTGAGGCTGTGCGGCAGGCCGGCCATCGGGATCTCGGCGACGCGGTCGAGCCGGGAGAGCACGTCGTCCTCGAGCCCGAGCCGCTCGTTGCCCACCACGAGCACCGTGCGCGAGGTGAACGCGAATGAAAATAGCGATTCGGAGCCGGTGGCCTGCTCGAGCCCCACGAGCTCGTAGCCCTCGGCCTTGAGCCGGTCGAGCACTGGCGGCAGGCTGCGACGGATTTCGAGCACGACGTGCTCGGCGCCGTCGCGGGCGATCCGCTCGTCGAGCCGAGCCGTGCCCGTCGCGATCACGCGCGGGATGCCGAAACAGCCGCAGGTGCGCACAATGTGGGAGAGATTCACGTGGCTCCGCATCGGCGGCACGGCCACGACGAGCTCGCGCGGCGCGGCGAGCGTCTCCGGAGGCTTGTGGCGAATGTGGGTGAAACGGGCCATGGCAGCGGTGGCGATTATTGCCTATCTGGCCACGGGCTGCGGCCGCCGTGCGCCCGAGCTCCCGGAGCCCGGCCCGGCCGTCACGCTCCGGCTCGTCGACCACGCGAGCCTCGTCGCCGAGATCGCCGCCCACCGCGGCAAGATCGTCGTGCTCGACTGCTGGAGCACCTCGTGCCCACCCTGCGTGCGCGAATTCCCACGGCTTGTCGCCCTCGCCGACAAGCACCCGCGCGACGTCGTCTGCATGTCGCTCTCGTTCGACTACGAGGGAATCGGCACGCCGGCCGACGCGGTGCCGAAGGTGCGCACGTTCCTGGAGGCGGCCGGGGCGCGGCGGGTCGTGAACCTGCTCGGCAGCGAGGAGTCGGACGCGCTCGCCGCGAAGCTCGACCTCGTGGGCGTGCCGGCCGTCTTCGTGTACGGCCGCGACGGCACGCTCCTCGAGCGGTTCGACGAAGACTCCGCCAAGCAACGCCTCGGCCGCCCCTTCACCTACGACGACGTCGAGGCGACGGTGCTGCGCGGCCTGTAGCGTAGGACGGGCGTTAGCCTGTCACTGCCTTGAGTGACGCGCGCCGGCTTCGGGCTCCCCGAATCCCGTCGCCGGCTAGCAGGACAGGCGGTAACGACCCGCATTCGGAGCCGGCGGTAGGCATGCTCGAGGGATGCTTCACGGAACGGCACGGCATCCTGCCGTCCGTTCCTTGGCCGACCTCCGTCGGCTGGCGATGAGCCGGCTCTCCGGGCCTAACACATCAAATAGTTTTGATCAGACGCCGATAGTCCTCAAGCACTCCCTGCGTCTGCGCGTGCCCACCGACCGTCTCCGCCGAAATTTCCGTGCGCCTACGAGTTGGGGGAGGCGAGGGGTTGCCTCTACCGTTGAGACGGCGTATGGGGGCTGCTTCACGCAAAGCCTCGGCATCCTGCCTCGCTTTGCTTGCCGAACCTCCGTTCGGTTTTGAGAGCCGGGCCTCCAGCCCAGCAGTCCATTGACATCAGGCCTGGAAGGCCGGGTTCGTGCCAGCCGACGGAGGTCGGCCAAGGGCAGGTCGGCAGGATGCCGAGCCTGCCCGTGAAACCTCCCGGCGAGACGGTACGGGGCAACCCCGAGCCGGCGTCCGCCCAGCCGAGGTAAGCCAGGAAGTACACACCGTGCTGTAGAATCCGGGCTTCACTTGGAGACGCAACGGCATGACTGCTGACAAATCACGTGGTGCACGGGCCGGTCGGCCAGTGATGGCGCCCGATGCTTCCCGCGACAAACCGCGGCCCACCGACACCGTGCGCAGCCCGCTCGGCTACGGCCGTGAGACGGCCGAGTCGATCGTCGTGGCATTCACGCTCGCGCTCCTGTTTCGGGCGTTCGAGGCGGAGGCGTTCGTGATCCCCACCGGGTCGATGGCGCCGACGCTCATGGGCCGCCACAAGGATCTCGTGTGCGAGTCGTGCAGCCGTGATTTCCGCGTGGGGTGCAGTGCCGAGGAAGACGATCAGTCGCAGAGCCTGCGGACCGAGCAGTCGCGGCTCGAGCGCGAACTCGCTGGGCTGCAGGCCAGGCTCGCCGACGCGGCCACGCCTCCCGAGGCGCGCGAGGCGGCCCGGAGGCGCGTGGAGGTGCTCGAGAGCGACCGCGGACCGCTCGCCCAGCTCCGGATGAGGTTGGCCGGCAAGATGGTGCCGGCCGCAAAGTGCCCCAACTGCAGCCACCTGACGCGGCTGCTCGCGGCCGACGGTCGGCGACCGGTGTACGACCCGCGCTATCCGTCGTTCAACGGCGATCGGATTCTCGTCGACAAGTGTGCCTACGACTTTGCCGCTCCGGCCCGTTGGGACGTCGTCGTGTTCAAGTATCCGGAGGATGCGAAAACCAACTACATCAAGCGGCTCGTCGGCCTGCCGGGGGAGACGGTGTCGATCTCCGCCGGCGACATCTGGACGAGCTCGGGCGGCGCGGCGCCCGCGATCGCCCGCAAGCCGCCGGCCAAGCTTCTGGCGATGCTCCAGTGCGTGCACGACAGCCGGTTCGTGTCGCCCGAGCTCGAGCAGGCCGGATGGCCTCTTGCCTGGAGCGACTGGTCGGCGCCAGGATCCGCCGATCCAGCGTGGACGACCGCCGACGAGGGCCGCTCGTTCACGGTCACCGCGGGCGGAGCCGCCGCAGCCGCGCTGCGGTATCGCCATGCTCCCCCGACGGCCGAAGACTGGGCGGCGCTCGAGAAGGGGGAGCCGCTCGCAGCGCGGGCCAAGCCGCGGCTGATCGACGACTTTCAGCCCTACAACGCGATCGCCACGTGGCCGCACTGGGTGGGAGATCTTGGCGTCGAGTGCCGGATCGAGAGCCGTTCCACCTCCGGCACCGTGACGCTCGACCTCGTCGAGGCCGGTCGCAGCCACCGCTGCACGATCGATCTTGCCGACGGCACGACGCGGCTTTTCCTTCCGGAGGCCGGGCCGGGTGAACAGCCTCGGGCCAAGACGCCGGTGCGGGGTCGCGGCACGTGGCGGGTTGTGTTCGCCAATGTCGATGATGAACTCACGCTCTTCGTCGACGGTCGGCCGATGGCGTTCGACCGTCCGACGCTCTGGCGCCGATCGATCGACGACGCCGAGGCGAGCCTGCCAGACGAACGGCCGCTCGAGCCGGGCGATACCCAGCCGGGCGATCTCGCGCCGGTTGGAATCACCGCCGTGGGAGCCGAAGTGCGGGTTTCCGATCTGCGGGTGCTCCGTGACGTGTATTACATCGGAGCCATCGATGTGAGTGCACGGGGAGAACTCGTCGAGCGGGAGCGGCTCGAGTTCCCCCTCGCGGCCGACCAGTTCTTCGTGCTCGGCGACAACTCCGCGGCCAGCAAGGACAGCCGCATGTGGCTCACCGGCCATCATGTCGACCGGGAACTGCTCATCGGGAAGGCCCTCGTGATCTTCTGGCCGCATGCCGTCCCGGCGAGCTGGAGCGTCCCGGTGAAAATCGGGGGTGTCGAGTTGAGATTGCCCTCGTGGCCCAACTTCGCGAGGATGAGGTTTATCCGGTAGGCCCGCCGAGATCCAGGCCGCTCGGCTTCGGGTCAGGATCGGCTCAGGGAGGAGCCCGTGGCGCTTCTGTCCGTCGAAGGTCTCGTGAAAAACTACGGCCGCCGTCGCGTGGTCGACGGGGTGTCGTTCCACGTCGAGACGGGCGAGATCGTGGGGCTGCTTGGCCCCAACGGCGCCGGCAAGACGACGAGCTTCCGCATGACCTGCGGTCTCGTGATGCCCGATGCGGGGAGCGTGCTGCTCGACGACGCGGAGATCACGCACTGGCCGATGTTCAAACGGTCGCGGGACGGCGGCATGGGCTACCTCGCCCAGGAGCAGAGCGTGTTCCGCAAGCTCACCGTCGAGCAAAACCTGCTCGCGATCATGGAGCTCGTAGGCATGGACCGCAAGGAGCGGCGTCGCCGCTGCGAGGAGCTGCTCGAGCAGTTCGACATCGTGAAGATCCGGCGGTCGAAGGCCCACTACATCTCGGGGGGCGAGAAGCGCCGGCTCGAGATCGCCCGCTGCCTCGTCACGGAGCCGCGGATAATCCTCCTCGACGAGCCGTTCACCGGCATCGACCCCGTCACGATCCACTCGATCCAGAAGATCATCCGCGGCCTGCGCGACGATGGGATCTCGATCCTGATCACCGACCATCGTGAGCGCGAGACGCTCGCCATCACCGACCGCAGCTACGTGATCCGCGCCGGCCAGGTGCTCTGCCACGGCACTGCGCAGGAAGTGCTCAACAATCCCGACGCCAAGAAGTACTACTTCGGTGAACACTCCGGCGTGGTCGAGGCGGCATGAGCGGCGGCCGACCGGCCAGCGACTGATGGCCGGTAAAGTGGCTCGCCCGGTCGGCGGATATCACCCTCCGCGGGTGAGGGTGATGCCTTTGAGCGTGAGCACAGCCCCGACCGACATCAGCGCCAGCCCCAGCCACCGCGGCGGTTCGACGACCTTGCGGCTCGGCGCGTCGCCCCACGCGGCCATCTGCCGCTGGCCGCCCGCGCCCAGCTGCGCAGAGACGAAGTGGCTCGAGGGTTCGCTGAGCGTGAACGACTCCACCATCCGGAACTGGACGCCAGTCAAAAACAGCAGCAGCCCTGCGATCAGGAGATGATTGCTTTTCATGGTTCGACAGCGGCCGCGGCGCGGTTGGCCGGAAACTCTCCCTTTATCTTCGATCGCCGGCGGCGGGCTGCTCAAGTCGATGTGGCAGCCGGCCGCTTGAAGCAGTCGTGCCGGTCGTGCGCTGGTCGCAGATTCGATGAACGGCGTGACAACCTGGGAGGAATGCGCAGGGTCGGCCCGGAGAGGCGGAGATTTTCTGTTGGAACGGCCCTGCGGATGACGAAGGATTGTGGCGAAGGTGACGACTATGACGGCTATCCCGGGATTTCCGGACCTCTCCACACTGACGACCCTCCGACGTCGCCGATTCGTGATCCTGGCGACCCTGGCCGGCGTCATGGTTGGCGGCCCGCCTCGCTCGCGCGCCGAAGAGATCGTGCCGATCGGGTTTGCCGACCTCGTCGATCAGGACGGCGCCGCCGACGTGCTCGAGATCCCCAGCGTGCTCGCCGCGGAGGAGATCGTTCCGGGGAGCGAGCGAGTCGTCGCCGACCGGGCTGCCGGCCATCCGTTGCCTCCGCCGAGCGTCGCCGCCGGCGAGCCGATCGCGGAGACTTCGGCCCAGGCGATGGATGGCATGCGGCTCGACCAACTCACGCTCGACGAGATGCCATTCCAGGCGTCGAGCGGCGACTGGTTCTCGAATGGCCACTGGTATGGCTCGGCCGAGATGATATGGTTCGACCGGAGCCGAAATTACCGCCGGCTCCTCGGCTATGACGCGACGCTCCCCCTGACGCCCGGGGAACGCCTGCCAACCGGCAGTTTCACGACCACGGGCATTCCCTTTCCTCTCGCTCCGGGTGGCCGGATCACGGTCGGCAGGTATCTCGGCCGCGACTATCTCGACCGGGATCGCTCGCTGGAGATGACGTATTACGGCGGGCTCTCCTTCTTTCAGCAGGATTCGTACAACGCGGTTCCCGGATCCGTCCTGATCGCCCCGCTCGCGATCGGGGTGCCGGGCTTCACGGGCGCCCAGACCTTCACGACCAGATACCAATCGATCTTCAACAGTCTGGAATGGAACTACAAACTCCACAGGCGTCTGGGGCGTGATCAGGTCGTGATGTCGCCCAATGGTGAATGGTCGCAGCATGCCGAGCGCGGGTGGCTGCCTGCACTGCTCATCGGCACGCGGGTGACCAACGTGAACGAGACGTTCAACTGGCTCAGCAGCCGCGACAATGTTGCTCCACAGACGTTCAGCGGAAATTACCTGATCGACACGCAAAACTGGCTGTGGGGAATGAACTTCGGCGGCGAGCTGATCAGCCAGAGCGAGCTTTATTTCTGGGGTCTTCGGGGTCGGGCCACGCCGTCGATGAGTTTCAACGGCAATCAGCAGGCTCTGTTCGGGGTCAACGCGGATCCGGCCGTTCCGCCGCCGTTGTTCCCCCAGAACTCGATCAATCGGGCGACTTCGGCCCAGCTGTTGTCGCCGGGATTCGTGGGTGATCTGAGCCTGTTCGCCGGTTGGAATGTGACGCCGAATTTCGTGCTCAAGGCCGGGTATGACTTCCTCTGGGTGGCGGGCATCGCCACGGCCACGCGGCAGTTGGACTTCAACAACGTCGGTGCGAACTCCCATGACGGCGGCGGCCAGATCTTCTACAACGGCCTGTCGTTCGGCTGCGAGGGGAGTTGGTAGCGGAGTTATCGCCAGGCCCGGAGGGCCGGGTTCGTGCCAGGCGACGGAGGTCGCCCGAGGGCAGGTCGGCAGGAAGCCGAGCCTGCCCGTGAAGCGGGACGCTTGCCCCACATGCCCAACGGCACTATGCCTCGGCGATCACGACGGCCGCGGCCTGGCCCGTCGAGCAGATGTTCACCGCAACCGCCGTGCCGGGACGGCCGGCGAGCGGCTCGTCCGCGACGACCTCGACGGGACACGCCGGATCCGGCGTGTCGTAGTTGAGCGTGGCCGGCACCAGGCCCCGGCCGATTCCCAACACGCTCGCCGCCAGCTCGACGGCGCCGCCTCCCGCCCCCAGATGGCCGAACAGGCTTTTCGGGGCGGTGACTGGCACGGGGCCGAGAGCCGCGGCGATCGCCGTGGCCTCGGCGTGATCCATCTCGATCGTCCCGACGCCGTGGGCGTTGACGTGGCCGACGTCGGCCGGCTCGAGATTCGCGGCCGAGAGAGCCGCGCGGATCGCCTGGCGGAGCGACGACCCGGTGAGGCCCGTGCGGCGGGCCTTTGGCTCGCACCGCGATGCCCAGGAGAAGAGCCGACTGCGAATCTCCGCGCCGCGACGCTCGGCGTGGGCGCGCGATTCGAGCACGATCGCCGCGGCCCCTTCGCCGTTGACGAGGCCGTCGCGATCGCGGTCGAACGGGCGGCAGGCCCGGCGAAAATCATCGGCCCGGTGCGAGAGGAGCGCGTCGCCTCGGGCGACGAGCGCCGTGGGGTGGAGCCGGCAGCCGGTTCCGCCGGCGAGCATCACGTCGGCCCAGCCGCGCTGGATGATGCTCGCCGCCTCGGAGAGCGCGAGCAGGCTCGACACGTCGCCGAGCACGAGCGAATTGTTGGGGCCGCGGGCGTCGTGGGCGATCGCGATGTGCGAGGCGGTCATGTTGGGCAGGTGCTTGAGGAGCCAGAGCGGATGGAGCTCCTCCTGGATCGCCTCCGACCAGAGCGCGAAGTCGAATCGACCGTCCTTGGCCGAGCGCCGGTACGTGCCCTCGAGATCCTCGAGATCGGCGTAGATCATGTCGTTGCCGAACACGACGCCGAACCGTTCCGGCTCGACCTGCCCGGCGGCGATCCCGGCATCGGCGAGCGCGAGGTCGGCCGCGGCGAATCCGAGCTGGATTTCGCGGCTCATCACCTTGAGACTCTTGCGGGGGCGGACGTAGACCTTCGGATCGAAGTCGGGGATCTGGCCGCCGAACCGCACCGACAGGGAACTCGAGTCGAAGAGATCGATGGGGCGGATTCCGCTCGTGCCCGAGGCGAGCGCATTCCAGAAGGGCTCGCAGCCGATCCCGATCGGGCTCACGACCCCCAGCCCGGTGATGACGACGTCGCTCGCTGCCCGCATGCCCTGCACCCTAAACCACACCGGCAGTGGCAGAAAGTGGTCATGCCCAATTCCGCAGAGGCGAGGCGAGGGGGTCGGCGAGAACGCTCGAGGAGCATGGGCCGCCCCGGCCCCGCGACGATCTGAAAGACCGCCCAGCGGCGACTTTTGCCGCCCCCGAGCCGGTGGCGACTTTCAGAGGCAATTACCGGTGGCTCGGGTGCTCGGCCCGCCACTGCTGCGGGGCGAGGGGGTGCGGGGCGGCCCACAGGCCGCGGCGGGCCTTGCGGGCTTCCGATTCGGCCGTGAGCAGATCGGGATCGGGGGCGAAGCCGCCAAACACCCAGGCGTGGCCCTCGGCGACGAGCTCGTGGTTGACGTCGCGATCGCCGACCCAGAGCGTGCCCAACAGCCTGCCGTGCTGATCGCGGGCGGCGCCCTCCACGCGCACCGTGCCGCCGGCGAGTATGGCCGCGAGGGCCTGCCGCGATTCGCGGCCATACGGCTGATCGTATTCCGGAGCGTCGATGCCCTTGAGGCGGATCTTCTGCGGCCGGTTCGCGGCGTCGATGCACGTCACCGTGTCGCCGTCGTGCACCGTCTCCACCCGCCACAGCGGCCGGCCGGCCGCATCCTGGATCGGGCAGGCCGGCATGGCGGCGACCACCGCGGAGAGGATCGCGGCCAGCGCGATGTACCACGCCCGCAGTCGGCGGGGCAGGCCGGGGGGCGGCGGCGGAATGTGAAGGCGCCCTGCCATGCTCCGCTGCGGTCAAGCCAGCCAGTCGGTGATCACCGTTCCGTGCACGGCTGCTTTACGGAAACCCTGGACGTCGTGTCCAGGTTTCCTTGGCAACCTCCGGTTGCTGGCCGCTGGCCGGCCATCCGGGCCGTCGGTCATGCCAAAAACTCCTTGATCACTCTGCCATGAACGTCGGTGAGCCGGAAATCGCGGCCGCTGTGGCGATAGGTGAGCTTGGTGTGGTCGAGGCCGAGGAGATGGAGCATCGTGGCCTGCAGGTCGTGCACATGCACCGGCTTGTCGACGGCCTTGAAGCCGAACTCGTCGGTGGCTCCGTACGCCGTGCCCCCCTTCACGCCGCCGCCGGCCATCCAGACGGAAAAACCGTGGTGGTTGTGGTCGCGGCCACTGCCGTCGGCGCCCTGCCCGTTTTGCAGCTCGACCGTGGGCGTGCGGCCGAACTCGCCCCCCCAGAGCACGAGCGTGCTCTCGAGGAGCCCCAGGCCGACGAGGTCGTCGAGCAGGGCCCCGATCGCGCGGTCGCTTTCCGCGGCGAGGCGGCGGTGGTTCTGCTCGATCTTGTCGTGGCTGTCCCAGGGCTGGCCCTCCCCGTGCCACACCTGCACGTACCGCACGCCCCGCTCCACGAGCCGCCGCGCGATCAGCATCTGCCGGCCCTGGACGTCGTCGCCGTAGCGGTCGAGCACATGCTTCGGCTCCCGCGTCACGTCGAAGGCCTCGCCCGCCTCGAACTGCATCCGCCAGGCGAGTTCCATCGAGACCAGCCGCGCCTCGAGCTGCGGGTCGTGCGGCCGGCGGGCCAGATGGTCGCGGTCGAGCGCGGCGGTGAGGTCGAACTGCCGCCGCTGGGCGTCGGCCGCGAGCAGCGGATGGCGGATGTACTGCACGAGCTCGTCGACGGCCCGTT
>Ga0214923_10008361_pt1 | contig 11034 bp, 6 predicted proteins | sample LL1510_MetaG_FD_177993 | JGI IMG/M metagenome (GOLD analysis project Ga0214923, IMG submission 177993) | Freshwater microbial communities from Lake Lanier, Atlanta, Georgia, United States - LL-1510 | ecosystem: Environmental > Aquatic > Freshwater > Lake | place: USA: Georgia | collected 2015-10-15 | reverse complement strand
ATGAATTTGAATAGTTAGTTATTTAGTTAAATAAATGTTTAATTAGTTAGATCATAAATATAAATTTATTATAATTATCATCTAATGAATTTGAATAGTTAGTTATTTAGTTAAATAAATGTTTAATATTGTCACGCAACAATATAATTCAATAAAAAATTATTATGAATAATTGAATAAAATCATTGCGCAAATATTTATTATTAGAAATATCTTCTAATTATAATATGCAATTATTGATATATAATTATATCATTTAGAAGTATTTATTATTATATTACAATATTGCATGACATATATATTTTATGAATTTGAATAGTCAAATAAATGTTTAATATTGTTAGACCATAAATATAAAATTATTATATTTATCATCTAATGTATTTGAATAGTTAGTTATATAGTTAAATAAATGTTTAATTATGTTAGACAATAAATATAATTTTTAAATATTTTTCATCTAATGAATTTGAATAGTTAGTTATTTAGTTAAATAAATGTTTAATATTGTTAGACCATAAATATTAATTTATTATAATTATCATCTTATGAATTTAAATAGTTAGTTATTTAGTCAAATAAATGTTTAATATTGTTAGACGATAAATATAATTTTTAAATATTTTTCATCTAATGTATTTGAATAGTTAGTTATATAGTTAAATAAATGTTTAATTATGTTAGACAATAAATATAATTTTTAAATATTTTTCATCTAATGAATTTGAATAGTAATATATAGTATAAAAATGATTAATTTGGTTAGACCACAAATATAAAATTTTATTATTTATCATCTAATGAATTATAATAGTAATATATTGTCGCGCAATAATATAATTCAATGAAAAATAATAATAAATAATTGAATAAAATCATAGCGCAAATATTTATTATTAGAAATATCTTCTAATTATAATATGCAATTATTGATATATTATTATATTACAATATTGCATGACATATATATAGTATAAAAATGTTTAATAATATTAGACCATAAATATTAATTTATTATAATTATCATCTAATGTATTTGAATAGTTATATATAGATAAATAAATGTTTAATTTAGTTAGACCATAAATATATATTTTTATAGTTATCATCTAATATATTTGAATAATAATATATAGTATAAAAATGATTAAATTAGTTAGACCACAAATATAATTTTAATAATATTTAATGTATTTGAATAGTTTATTATATATAGTTAAATAAATGTTTAATTTAATTAGACCATAATTATATATTTTTTATAGTTATCATCTAATGTATTTGAATAGTAATATATAGTATAATAAATGTTTAATAATATTAGACCATAAATATAAAATTATTATAGTTATCATCTAATGAATTTAAAAAGTTAGTTATATAGTTAAATGGATATGATTTTTTTTAACTAATATTTATTTTATTATATAAAATAAAATTATTCATCTTTATGTAATCTTCTTCTTCTTTCTCTTCTATATTTCATAAATAAAATAAATAATAAAACACATAATAAAATAATAGCAATTTTATAATCACCACATTCTTCAAAAAAGGTGGAACAATTATCACCACCAACTAAATCTCTATAATTTTGAAAATCTAAACTAACTAAAGTATCAGTATCTAATGAATTATTCATATTTTGTAATATATATATAATAAAATATAAAAAAAATTATATATTTATAAATATTTTTATTATTATATTCTCATTATAATTTGATATTTTGAGATATAAATATTGATTCTATAAATTGTAATGAATTATTATCTAGTGATAATGTCATATTCATATTATATTTTTCATCTATATATATTATTTTTTGTTTTTGTATTTTTATTTTTCCTATTTCTTCATGATGTATATTATCTTTTATTATTATTATATTATTATCAAGATCATAATCAATAATAATAAAATCATATTTATTAAAAATATCAAAAACTCTACTTAAAATACTAAATATTTTATCTTTTGAATATTTATTAATTATATTTTGTTTGATAGTTATTTGATCAATTAATTTTATTTCTTTACCTAATATTAATTTAGATTTATCAAATATCTTTTTTATTTTATCACATAATTGATAATCCAAATCTCTTAATTTTATATAAAAATCATCCATTAATAATTTTATATTTTTTTCCATAATTAAATAATCATCTCTTATTTTTGTTATTAATAATGATGTTGTTTCTATTTCTTTTATTATATCTGTTATTTTATTAACTAATATATCATGTATATAATAATTTTTATTTCTTATTTCTATTAAATCTTTACTAATTTTATTATCTTGTTTTGATATATTATCTATTAAATATAATAAATTTTCTAAAAATAATAAACCAGATTGTATTTTATGATTTTCATCAAATATATAACTTATATATACTATATAATTATAAAAACCATTTGAATCTTCATATTTTTCAAAATCAAAAGTTTTCTTACCACATATACCACTTTTAAATGATAAAAATAATCCAAATCTAATATTATTATATTTCATATCATATTTTAATTTATCTATTTCATCATTATTTACTATATTAGTATAATTTTTTATTTCTACTATTATATCTATATTATTTATTTTCAATAAACCATCTCCACAATGTGGTTTAGATCTTGTTATTTCATATTGATAATTTTGAAAATTATTAATAAAGATATTATTAATGATATTTTCAGATAATTCACCTTTTTTATTAGATGTATTATTTATACCAAATAAATTTGTTGTTATATCTTTTAAATTTGTTAATAGATTATTTATTTCACTATTATTATTTTGTTTATCTAATTCTAGTTTAATATTATTATTAATAAATATATTATTATATCCAATATCTAAACATTTAGTTAATATAGTATTTATATCACAATTATCTAATGACTTAATAATTGGATATTTATCTAAATCTATATCTAATTTATACATTTACTCTTTTATATTTGATATATAATATCATTATATTTATATCAAATAATACATTTTTCATTTTTTTATTATTTATCATCTAATAAAAAAATTGCAAAAAAAATTATATATAATGTCTATTATTATTTACCATATTAACATAAAATAATAACTTTCAAAACTTTAATATAACTTTAAACAAATCACTTTTTTCAATGAATATCGAATAATAAAAATCAAGACTAAATTTAAGTTAACTTGACTTTGATCTTGGAAATCTAAATTTAGAAATGCCAGAAAAACAATTAGTTAATACATAAATTGCTTAAGATTATAAAGATGTTCAAGTATTATCTTAATCTGTTTTGAATTATTAGGATGAATTTTTAAACATCCATAATAAACTTGTACCAGTATTATAATAAGTAAAACCTCTTATTTAAAGATTATAAGTTATAACATAAAAGTCTGAAATATTATCTAGTACTATCAATGATAAATTATTAAAATTCAAATAATCGATAGAAGAGATTTAAAGTGTCGCAGTAAGTAATTTAAATGTAGATAATGATTTACAAATTTTTTAAGATTACAATATGTAATTTTAAAAAATATTATAAACAAATCAAACTAATAAAAGCTATTTTGATTAACTTTAACTTGACAAGAATTCTCAATTTGATTCTTAAGATAAAATTGACTAGATTGAATAACTCAAAATATAGATATAACGTATATCTTATGAAAAAGACTATTATTTTTAATAATATTAAGAATTTGATAATTAGATTTAACAACTTAGTGAAGAAAACAATTAATTATATAGTAATTTAAATAAACTTTAATAATAGAAAGATGTACTTTTATCTCTTTGTCATGAAAATTAAGAATTATAAAATGTTCAACAATACTAATTTTTATAATAAAGATAGTAACCTCTAAACTAAGACATTAAATCGTCAATATTCTAACACAAAACATCAAAATAATAAGAACAAAATGAAATATATAGTCCAGAAGAAACATAGGCTAGAAATAAAATTTAAGAATTATAAGGAAAAGATTTTGTTATTGTTACAAGTCATGACCAAATAATCGATTATTATAGTTAATTTAACATCTAATGTTCAAAAGCTAATAAATTTAAACTTACTAATTAAAAAATAGTGGTTTATATTATTAGTAGTTAAGACTATCCAGAAAAATTAAGAGATGTCGATTATGTCTTTATCGTTTGAATAAATGTGATTTATATAGATCTTATATTTTGATTATCATTTGAATTATTTAACAATTAAATTTCTTTTATAAAAAAATCTACTTAAATCTTTCTAAACAAATAGTATTTAAACTATTAATATAATTATTATTAATATTATCATGAGAAATCATTGATATTAATCTCCAATTATTCTCTAATTTTTTTATAAATTTAGAAAAACTAAAAATATATTCAGTATGATAAAAATCTATTTCTTTTATTTCTATTATTAATTTATTATCTTTGAATTTAAAAATATTAGATTCTTTAATTTTATCACTATCTAAATTTTGTATAATCCAAAATGTACCAATTTTTGATTTTTTATTAATAAAATCTAAAAATATATCCATATCTTCTATATAATTTAATGAGAAAAATGATAATATATAATCGAATATTAATGATCTATTTATCAAATTATTATATTTTTCAACATAATATTTTAATTTAAAACAATTATTATAATTATCAATTAAAGATTTAGTTATATCATAAAACATAAAATCATATTTTTTTATTTTAATATTTTTAGATCTAATATTATATTTTGCTTTATTAATCGAACTTAAATCGATATCTAAACCTAAATAATAATCAATATTATGATTAATATTAGATAATAAATATTTTAAAGATTTAAAATTACCACAACTAATATCTAAAACATTTTTATATAATCCATCAATAGATTTAAAAATATCATATTTACTATCATAAGAGTAAGTGATTAAATGATTATTAGTATCTTTATTAATATTTTTATACCATGGTTTAATATAATAATCTAATAAATTTATTATATTAAAATAATTATTGATTAAATATATTTTATTATTAATATTTGATAAATAATCTGCATTATTTTTATGATTATTTAATTTATTTAATTGAAATAATACTTGATTATTTTTAAAAATAGGATAACATTTATATATTTTATTATATTCAATATCATTATTATTATTTATAATCAATTTAGTAATATCTTTATTATCATTTGTAATATATCTATATTTACTATTAGTATTAAAATTATATATAACATTGATATTAATAGAAATTTTATTTAATGGTATTATTTTTATTATATCTTGACTATATTCTCTATTATATTGTGATATTTTATTTGATGTTAAAAATATTCCTGTATAATCTTTTATTGATATTATATAATTATATATTAGATCTAAATGTTTTATAAAATTATTAAATGAATCTAATGTATAATAATTAGAAGAAATATAATTATTAATAGACCAATAACCTTTTGGTATCCAATTTAAAATATTAGATCTTAATTCTTTTTTTGAATTAATTAATTTAATTCTATTATCAATTTGTTGAATAATAGTATCATTATAATCAAATAAAATATGAGTATTTTCAGAATATAATTTATCTAAAAATAGATTAGTATCATATAGAGTTATTATATTAGATTTATAATTAGAATGATTATATAATTTAATAGCAAATACTAATAATAAATTATAATCTTCAAGATATTCACCAATTAAACTATAGATATCATATTTAGAATTTATATTTGGATAAATATTAATATTATCAATAAATATTTCTTTAAAATAACCATTAGATTTTAATGATATTAATGGATTATGATTATAAATATCTATTATATTTTCGGGATTAAATAATTTTATATTAGTTAAAGTTTTTATATAATTATCCATTTTGATGATTCATTATCATATATATCTATTATATTATATTAAATTATTTTTGCAATTTTTTTATTTAATGAGTTGATATTAAAATATTGATAAATAAATATAATATATATAAATAATAATTATATAAATGAATAATAGAAGAAATAATAAAAAAATGAATAAATATTACTATGGTGCTCATTTTAGTATCTCTAATGGTATATATAAAGCCATTGATAATGCTTTAGAATATGATTGTAATATGATGCAAATATTTGTATCAAATCCAATGGGTAGATCAAATGATAAAAAAATAGATTATTATATGAAAGAAAGTGATAAAATAAAAGAATATATTAATGAAAAAGAAATGAAAGTGGTAATACATGCACCATATATATTAAATTTAGCAAAAATACCAGAATTTGGAAAAGATGAGAGTTGGTGGTTAAAAGCTTTATGGAAGGAATTATTAATAAGTGATTATATAGGTTCATTAGGTGTTGTATTTCATGTTGGTAAATATCTTGATTTAACTATATTTGATGCTAAAATGAATATGTATAAATCTATTAAATATTTAATTGATAAGATGAAAGATGAAAAATTAAAAACATATTTAATATTAGAAACATCAGCTGGTCAAGGAACAGAATTATTTGCAACTAGAAATGATGATATAAGTGAATTTGCAAATTTTTATCATTTATTTAGTAAGGATGACAAAAAATATTTAAAATTATGTGTAGATACATGTCATATATTTACAGCAGGATATGATATAAGAACAAAAAAACAAGTAAATAAATTTTTTAATACATTTAATGGTTTAATAGGATTAGAACATTTAGTATTAATACATTTAAATGATTCAAAAAGTGAATTATCACAAAATGTGGATAGACATGAAAATTTAGGTCAAGGTAAAATTGGTTTAGAAGGATTAAAACAAGTTATTAAAATAGCTGTACAATTTAAAATACCAACAATATTAGAAACACCTGAATCATCTATTAATGAAATAAAATTAATAAAAAAAATAAATTCAAAATATAATAAAAATAATTAATGATATAATTTATTTATCTCAAATTATAATTTATTTATCTCAAATTATAATTTATTTATTGATATTAAAATTAGACTTGATAATACTTAATAAACACAGATATTGTATTCTTAAAAAAAATTGATAAATTAATTAATTAATTGATATAAATAATAATAATGTATATAAATAAATAAGAAATGTTTTTAATAGATAAATATAAAATTAATAATCTATTTGATATATTTTTTCATAAAGATGTATATAAAAATTTGATTATAGGTTATGATCCTCAAATCAAATATATTAATAATAATATTATTGAAACAGCAAGTTATCAAAAGATAATGATTCCAGTGGATCCATTATTTTTACGTGAAACATTAAATATTAGAAATGAAAAATATGATAATTATAAAAGTTTACCAAATATATATGTTCATGGACCAAGAGGTGTTGGTAAACATACTCTAATTAATATGTTATTATCTGATATATTTGATGATAATATAATAAAAACAACAAAAGAGATATATCAAATAAAAGGTTATAGTAATACATCAGTGGATGTAGAGATAGAACAATCAAGATATCATATATTAATAGAACCAAATAATAGTGGATTTGATAAATATTTAATACAAGAAATAGTAAAAGAGTATGCTAAAAAGAATATAGTTAATATATATCATCATAAATTTCCATATAGAATTATATTGATTAATAATGTTGATAATTTAAATTATTATGCACAAACATCATTAAGATGTACAATGGAAAAATATTATAATACATGTAGATTTATATTATGTGGTCATCAATCATCGAGATTAATAGAACCAATAAGATCAAGATGTTTAAATATAAGATTACCAACACCAACAAATAATGAATTAAAAAATTATTTATATCATATAATGATATTAGAGAGAAAATTATTATGTAAACAAGAGATAGATAAAATAATAGAAATAAGTAATGGAAATATAAAAAAATTAATATGGTATTATGATATGTCTAGATATAATATTAAAAATTATGATTTTTTTTGGAAAAAATCTATTGATATTATTATAGATAAAATTATTAGTATTAAAAATATTAAAGTTTTCAATATTGATTATATTCTTATTATTAGAACAATTTTATATAAAATATTTATTACTAATATTAATGGTATTGATATATTGAATGAAATTATTAAAAAAATTATTTATCAAACTGGATTTGATGAAATATTAATATATAAAATTATTAATTTGGCTTCTTTATATGAAGCAAGATTAAATAAAGGTAAACGTACTATTATACATTTAGAAAGTTTTATCACTAAAGTCTATCAAGAAGTTTGGTTATATTATAATAAAAAAGATAATATACATAAAAATGATATGATGAGTATTTATTGTTTATGATTATAAAATATATTATTTTTTTATATATAATAAAAATGAGCTATATAAGTATAGTAATGTGAGTTATATATATTATATAATAAATTATTATATATCAGAATAAAAACGAGCTATGTGAGCTAAACTTGTTTAGCGATGCGAGTTATATATATTATATACTCAATTATTATCAATTAAATATAAATAATAATGATAACTCGTTTTTTATTTTAATAATAGATAAGTTGTTGTGAATTATTATATATTAGAATAAAAACGAGCTATGTGAGCTAAACTTGTTTAGCGATGCGAGTTATATATATTATATACTTAATTATAATTAATTAAATATAAATAATTAAATAAAAATAATAATGATAACTCACATCGCTAAACAAGTTTAGCTCACATAGTTCGTTAATATAATAATAGATAAGTTGTTATGAATTATTATAAAAAAATATATGATATAGAAATAAAGTGATATAAATTTTTTTTATTTATAAAAATAATATAGATAAAAAGGATGTAATAAGAATTGAAAGATAAATTAAAGAAATTATAACCAATAGTGATATATAATAATTCAAAATATTTTATTCATATAGCAGAGATAGTATATAAGATGTTTATTAAGAATGAAATATAATGTTATTTATTGAATTAATTAAATTTATAGAGATAATAATATAATAAAGAGGAAGAATATACATATTTATTTTTTGTAGTATTAGATTATGAAAATGAATATATAAGATATCCAAAGAAATATATAATATATAATTTTGAATAATTAAGTGCAAAGAATGAGATGAAAGAATATTTTTGGTATATATTAAAGAATAGTTAATTAAATTTAGATTATTCAATATTAAATATAAAGAAAATAAATGAAAGATAGATAGAGACGAATTATTAGATGTTTTATGGAGATAAAATATATTAGAGTAAATTAATAAAATGTATAAATATAAAAAATGAAATAAAAGAAGAATTGGATTAATTAGATGAGAAAATAATAGAAAAAATAAAAGAATTAAAGAAGATAGATATATTATTTATAGGATTAATAAATGAGAGAAGATTAAAATATATAAGATAATTAGAATAAATAAATGATATGAGGATTGAAATAATAGATAATATATTTTTATAAGATAGTTTAGATAAGATGGCATAGAGTAAAATATTATTAAATATACATTATTATGAAGGAGAAACAATATTAGAGATACCGAGAATATATCCAGGAATATATAATGGATGTATAATAATATCAGAGAAATCATAGGATGAATAATATGATAAATTATTAAAAGATTAAATAATATGGATTGATAAAGATAATATAATAAAAGAAATATAAAAAAATATATAAAATTATGATAAAATAATAAAAAAAATATATATAAATAATCTAAAAAATAAAAAACAAATAGAAATGCAATGATTAATTTAAAAATATATATTTTTTATGAGTTTCAAAATATATAAGATTATTATTCCAAAAAAAAAATTTGTTATAAATATATATATATAATATTAATAAATGAGTCAATTACAACCTAGAACTAATATTACTATGGATCAAAAAGGAGTTGATACTCAATCTGGTATGAATAAATTAGGACAAAATATGACACCATATGATTTTATGAAAATAAGAGAATCTCATGGTAAAGATGGAGATAGACAAATTGAAAGAGTTTTAGATGAATTTAGAGAAAAAAGAGATAAAATTGTAAAAATTGCTGAATTATTTGTTGATAAATTTACTAAAAAATTCGGTTTATCAATGCCATTACATTCTATTTTAGAAAGAGCTAATAAATATAAAAAAAAATATAATTTAACTGATGATGAATTTGCTCAAGTTAAAAGAACATTTGAAGAAAGATTATTTAGATCAATGGGAACATTAGATAAACAAGTTCAACATAATACAAATATGGCAAGAGCATTAGGAAATGCATTTGTTGAAACTTTTGATGGTATTGTTGTTTCTAATACTGAAGATTATCAACATTTACAAGAAATTATTAGAACTTATACATTAAATAAAAATATTTATCAAAATATCGTTTATCAAACTTCTACTTATAATAATGATGAAATGATAAATGTTGTAAAACAATCTAAATATGATAAAAGATATCCAATTTATAATCATGTTCATCCTGTAGTTGTAGCTTTCTTCTTACCAAAAATTAAAGAAGTAGAAGAAAGAATGTTATATGCTAATTTATCAGGTATTATCTTTGCTAGATTTAATAAAACTTCTATTGTTACTAAACCTGATCATGATTTATTATATGCTTTAGTTAATGATCCTAATGATGTTGTATGTTCAAATGCAACACCAATTGTAGATTTATTTAATAGATGTTTAGTTCAATTACATTTATGGAGATCAGTTTATGAATTAAGAAGTAGAAGATTATATGGTTTACCACATGATGAATTATTAGTATCAGTAGATAATTGTAAATTAAATAATAATGATAATCCAGATATGTTAATCTTAAGTGATGAAGGTATTATTTTAAGAAGATTATTCTCTGTTTTCTCATTTAGACCTATCTTTATTATTAATCAACCTATTGCTGTTAATGTTTTACAAAATCCATATGGTTTCTTACCTGATCAAAGAGTTATCTCCAGTTTACCATATATTACTTATAGAGTTCCTACTATTGTTAAAGATGGTATTACTCCTAGTTAGAAG